>ENA-OQDF01000637-OQDF01000637.1-human-gut-metagenome-genome-assembly--contig:-NODE-637-length-14635-cov-1.828715_pt1 | contig 14635 bp, 17 predicted proteins | sample MGYA00242769_ERZ504597 | MGnify/ENA primary metagenome ERZ504597 (study PRJEB26092, sample SAMD00036305) | human gut metagenome | host: Homo sapiens | study: EMG produced TPA metagenomics assembly of...
CGCGACGACGCCCTGTCCATGGACGTGCTCACGACCTCGTGGCCCACGGCGTCGAGGAAGTCAAGTGCCGTTCCGTACTGACCTGCGAGTCCAAGCGCGGCGTGTGCGCCAAGTGCTACGGCTGGTCCCTGGCCACCAACAAGCTGGTCGATGTCGGCGAGACCGTCGGTATCGTCGCCGCCCAGTCCATCGGTGAGCCTGGTACCCAGCTGACGCTGCGTTCCTTCCACTCCGGTGGTGTGGCCGCGGCCTCCGATATCACCCAGGGTCTTCCCCGTGTCACCGAGCTTTTCGAGGCCCGCACCCCGAAGGGTGAGGCCCCGATCACCGAGTTCGCCGGCAGCATCAAGATCGTGGAGAACGATCGCGGTCGCCAGATCATCCTGACCCCGGACGCGATTCCGGCGCACCGAAGGAAGACGGCGTGATCAAGCCGATCACCTACCAGGTCTCCAAGCGCGTGCCGCTCAAGGTTGCCGACGGCGACCACATCAAGTCGGCACCCAGCTGGTCGAAGGTTCTGTGGACCCCAAGAAGATCCTCACCATCCTCGCAAGCGCGCCGCCCAGGTCAACATCGTGGAGGAAGTGCACACCGTGTACCGCTCCCAGGGTGTGGATATCCACGACAAGCACATCGAGGTCATCGTGCACCAGATGACCCGTCGCGTGACCATCATCGACTCCGGCGACACCGACCTGCTGCCGGGTGAGCTGGTGGACAACGCCCGCTTCCGCGAGATCAACCGCAACATCGTCAAGAACGGTGGCCGTCCGGCCGTCGGTCGTCCGGCGCTTATGGGTATCACCAAGCGTCGCTGGCCACCGACTCCTGCTGTCCGCCGCATCCTTCCAGGAGACCACCCGCGTGCTCACCGAAGCCGCCCTCTCCGAGAAGGTCGACGACCTCAAGGGCCTCAAGGAGAACGTCATCATCGGTAAGCTCATCCCGGCCGTACGGGCCTCGCGCGCTACCGCAACGCCGCGGTCGAGCCTGACAAGGCATCCGCGACACCATCTACCCGAACTTCGGTCTGGGCGGCGATGGCGATCTCGGCGACGCGAGCTTCTCCGACGCGACCTGTCTGACCTGAACTTCTCGAACCTCGAGTTCGGCGATCTGAAGCTCGGCGACGACTTCAACCCGGATGATTTCTACTCCGATCAGGGCGGTCAGCCTGACATCGAGGAGTAAGTGAGAAGGTCCTAGAAAGGATGCCCCTTCTAGGACTCAGATCTTGCGTTAATCGCAATAAGATGCCCGGAACTATATCAGTTCCGGGCCATCCGTATATTTGCCATTGTGATTTTCCTGTTGAACAAGAGCAGGCAGCCGCTCGTTGCTTGATTACTCAAGCCTGTTTTTCGGTGAACTGGAAGAACTGGTCTCCGATACGCACCGTGGCAGGCGCGCTGAGCTTGAGCGGTGTGCCCTTGGTGACTTGTGTCTCTTGGCCATTGGTGATGATGTAGGTGCCGTTCAACGAGCCGTAGTCCTCGATCCACAGCGCGCCATCGGTGTCGATGCTGATGGCGGCATGGTTGCGGGATGTGGTGCGGGTCGGGTCTACGATACGCACCGCCTTGGCACCCTGCGGCACATCCATGGAAGGCTTGCGGCCCAGCAACGTGCTCTTATCGATCACGATGGTCTGGCCGGTGACATCGTTATGCAGCAGGTACGTCTTCTTCGGTGCCTTGGACGTGAACGAGGAGGAGAGCACGGTGCTGTCCCAATCCTCGATGTCGTTTTCGGCGGCGTGCGGTGTGGTGTCTGCCGGAGCGGTGGCAGCGGGCTCAGCGGCGGCGGCCGTGGCGGCAGGCTCTGCGGTAAAAGCGGTATTGGTTGCCGCTTCCGCGGTACTGGGCTGCCGTAGTCGTTCTGCGGTTCGGCTGTGCCAACTGCGGAATCCGGGGTGCCTTCCACCGGATCGTCAGAATACCAACCCAGTTCAGGTGCTGGAGGGTAGGGAAGTTTGGCCATGATGATGCCGTCCTTTCACTGACGGGAAGCCAGAGCGGCGTTGATTGCCGGGTCGCCGAGCTGGCCCAGCCATTCGATCAGTGCCGGATAGGTGTTGGGATTACGTGCGATGCAGGCGCGTAGTTCAGGCGCGCACTGGGCAATCTGGGCGATTTGCATCTGGTCGGTGGTGGTCAGGGCCTGTTCGGCGGTGAAACCGTAGGATTGGTGGCCACAGGCTCCTCGAATGCCGCCTGAGCCGCGGGCTGCTGAGCCTGTTCGGCGGCGGGCTGCTGGGCCGCCTGTGCCGTGGCTTTCTGATCCTGAACCGGGCCGCCGAATGCCTCGGCAGTGAACCCGTATTGCGCCAGGGTCTCGCGGCGCGATCGTCACCGAACTCGGCGATCCAACGCTTCAAGCCGGGATAACAGCGCGGATTCACGGCGACATTGGCACCGAATTCCGGATTCTCGTAGGCGATTTTTGCCAGCAGAATCGGATCCGCGTTCGGATCCTGAACGGCAGCGACCGCAGCATCATAATCAACCATGGGATTACCTCCTTATGTTCGCTCGGTTATGCCGAACGTATGGTCCGTAGTGTTTGTAGTGTTGCGTCTTCAATGGCGCCGATATCCTCACCTTCGTCCAGCCTGAATGCGCTGAACGCATGATGTTCGGGTTCGGTCAATGGCATATCGGCCACAATCACAGTGATATTGTCGGTTCCGCCCGCATCAAGAGCGGCCGCCACCAAGGCGTCCACGGCCTCCTGCGGACTGGAATGCGCCGCGGCGATGGCCGCGATCTGTTCGTCCGGCACCTCGCCATGCAATCCATCCGAACAGATGATGAAGCGGCCGGTCAGATCGGCGACATATACGTCGGGCATGATGCATCCGGATCACCCAGACATTGTGTGATGATGTTGCGTGGAATGGTCGCCTCCGCCTCTTCCGGCAACATCTGCCGGAATCGATGGCTTCTTGGCGCTGGGAATGGTCTCGCGTGATGCGGGTCAGCGAAGCGGCGTCCCACACGGGAATGATATCCGTGGCGGGAGCATCGGCATGCGTCAACGGACTGAGATGGTAGGTGCGGGAATCGCCGACATTGACCACATAGGTCTGGTCCGAGAAGTCCTGATCATCGGCGTCACTGAACAAAGCAGCGCTGCGGGCGCTGGCGGAATCCGCATGATCTTGGGGCAGTACCAAACCGGAGCAGGTTGTGCCGGCCACGCCGCCAAGGCGGTCTCCCAGATCGAGAATGTCGTGCTGGCCCGTGCCAAGTGTCGTCGATATCCTGACGGGTGCGTGAAGGCATGGCGGCCAATTGTGCGAAATGCTGGGCAGCCAACTGGCTTGCCTGCTCGCCGCCCATGCGCCGCCCATGCCGTCACAGACCATGAACACGCCTTGTTGCGCGAATCCGGTGTCTTGGTTGTTTTTGCGCCTAAGACCCACGTCACTGGTCATCGCGATACGGATGGAGCCTGTGGTCATGACGCCTTCCCCTTCTTACGCGTGCGCTTGACATGCGTCGTGTGCGGCTTTGCTGCGTGCCCATTTGACAGTATAGCCACGCTTTTCAGGGAAAGTCGTGTACGTATCCTCCTGAAACGCGGCAAAGAAGCGAGCATTGCCTTGCGCAATTGGTCGACTCCTGTCCAATATGTGGTGGCTTGGCCCGATTCAATGTCTTGCCCCGAGAACGTGGCGTAGTCGGCTTCCCGGCCAAGCTGGATCAAAGCCTGGTCATCTGTGCCGAGTTGACGGGCGATGGCACCGGCCTGATCTCGACGAGTGCCCTTGGCTGTGATGCCGCTTTGCTCGGCAAGCATGCGTATGGCATTCCAACCTGCTGCCACACGGTTTTCGGACTGCCGTGTCGCCGCGCTCGTGCCAGCAGTATGGCCTTGAACATCAGAATCAGACCGCAGGCGATGAGTAGGGTCCACAATGGGCTGCCGTACAGGGCCACCTTGCGGGTCACTCGCCAGAACCGCGCCCAGAACAGGTTGGTCGGCGAATCATCGGCGTCGGCGCCGGCCAATGAGCTTTGGCCCTTGGCTTGCGTCTGATCGCGCAGCGGATCGGTCAACGGCACTGGTGGTTGCCGGACCAGCGTCTGCGGATTCGGCGGCGTCAGGTTCTGGTTTTCATCAGGCATCTTGGTCTCCTTGGGCGTCGGATAGAACGCCACCCATCCCAGGCCCTGCAATTTGATTTCCACCCAAGCGGTGACATCGTTGCCGGTGAATTCGATTTTGGTGCCATTGCCTGAGGTCTTCTCCGTGCGGGCATCGGTGATTTCGCCATCCTCGTTTTTCGGCAGGAAGCCCAGGACCACACGGGAGGCAGTCCCAGATCACGAGCCATCAGTGCCATGGCGGAGGCATATTGCTCGGAGTCGCCCACCATGGCCGTGCCTGCCAGCAGCTTGTTGATGCGGTAGTTGCCATGGCCGGCATCGGAGGGATAGTCGCCTTCAAGTCCATGAGAGAACCATCCGGAGTCTTTCAATGTGTCGGCCAACGCCGTGGCTGCGGCACCGCCCGAGGACTGCCGCCGGCAATGGACGTGGCCAGTTTGCTGGCCGAATCGGGAACATCCTGGGCTTCTGGTTGGGTGATGCGGGCCGCAGCCGCACTGCTGATCTGCTTATCGGTGGGATTACGGGCGATAATGCCGGATTCGGTATAGGTGAGGCCTTACGCGTGCCGGCGGGAATAATGGCGGAATCGGTATCCGTGTTGTAGTAAAACGTGTCATTGCCGTTGTCGGCATCGTTGGCGAAGCTCACGCCAGTGGCCGCTCCCGCCAGCGGCAGCCAGGTGTCGGTCAGTCCCTGATCGACGGTGAAGGTCGCAGTGAAGGATTTACCCTGCTCATCCGCCTTGATCGTGGTGCCCACGCGATGATAATTCGAGGAGTCCGTGGCTTCGGAAGAATCGGACAGGTTCCATACTGTGCCATCGAATCGATCCATCACCGCAAGTTTGACCGGTGTTCCGGCCGGCAGATTATGAACGGTCAGCAACACGTCTTTTTTGTGGTCCTTGATATAGGATCGCATGCCGCTGAGCGGGCTGGTGTAATCGTAGGGGCTTAACGGCGGATCGTAGCGGTCACGCAGCACGAAACGGTCCTGTGGCACCAGCAACGTGCCCCCGAAAGCAAGGCCGGCAGCGAGCACGACGATGATCAGCGCGGATATCCAGCGCCCCCTTCCAGCAGTTCAAGACGCCAAGACAGCCAGATAATCAGCAGCAAGGCAAAGGCAATACCGCAGATGGCGCGTTGCCAGCCGCTGTCTGTGCCCAGCAGGGCACATACGGCCACGGCCGCCGCAAGGGGCAGCACTCCCACCAGAGACAACCATGCGTTGGCATTAATGGCAAACACGCCGGTGAAGAACGTAAGCCACAGGCCGATGGTCCATACCGCCATCAGCACGCCGTCTTGCGTGCCCAGAGGCGGATCGACGGAAATAATGTACTTGAACGAGCCAAACGTCATTTCCCAACCTGAACTCAAGGTCTTCAAGGTGGGAATCACGTAATGGGACGTAGTGGAACTCAGCGTTACCACCGGGCCGATGATGAATTGGGCAAACGCCAGAAACACGATTTGCCACCACAGTCGCAACGCCGGCAACATGCCCGCCAGAGCGATGATCGCGCCCAGCAAGGTGGCCGGTACAGCGGCAATCGCCCAAGTGGCCACGCCGCCGTACACGTCGATGAGATTGGCTTGCGCCAGCAACATCATCGCCGCTATGAGTACGAGGCTGGCGATTCGTTTGCCCCACGGCTGGCGACTGAGGCCCATGCCGCGAAGCACATTGCCTCTGGTCATCCAGATAACCGAATGTGTGGAGTCGGCCCAGGAGCCGGTGGTGGTGGAGGTCCCGGTGTACGTGCCGGAGGAAGTGCCGGTGTATGTGCCGCTCGATCCGGCGTACGCAGCGGTATTGGTATTGGTGATACTGGACTGGTCGAAGGTCATGCGAGCACCCCCATGATCAGCGGGAGATCATCGAGGTCGCCGATGGTGGCCAATGTGAAGTTGGCGAATCTTCTGATGCCGCGATTGGCGCCGGCGCTGGCCTGCAATACCACGCAGCTGGCCGATCGGGCAAGGCCAAGGTCATGCGCTTGATTTGCTCGATGTCTTTCAGCGATCCAACAGTGAAAAATAGAACGAAGCATCAGGACTGTGCTTCAGCGTGCCCTCGGCGAGATTCGGATTATCCTCACGATCAGGCTCTATGGCACTGGCGTTGTCGAGGAACTCCATGGCGTTGCGCGGCTGGCCGTGCGCGTTGCCCGCGTGGCAGAACAATGGACGATCCTGCAGCAGGCATTGACGCCGATGGAGGAGTGGATGGACACCGCCATCTCGAATTCCTCGCCGTTGACGTATTCGTCCGGGTTCACGCTGATGGTCACCGAGGTGTCGGTGCGGCGCGTGGCCTCATATTGGCGAATCATCAACGTGCCGGTTTTCGCGGAGCTCAGCCAGTGGACGTTACGCACGTCGTCGCCCGGCTCGTATTCGCGCAATCCGTAGAAGTCGAGATCATCATCCACGATCTGGCCGGATGGTTGGCCTTCCAGGTCGCGGGGCACGCCGGCATTCAGAGTATCGAGACGCACGGTACGAGGGTGGATGAATACGGTGATGCGGTCGGCCAGCTCCTTTTCGTGACGCACCAGACCGAACGGGTCTCCCTTGCGGATGCGCAATGGCCGATGGGCAGTATTGCGCGCGATACGGTACGGAACTCCACATCGGTTTGCTTGGATTGCCCGGGAGCCAGCATGGGGATGTTGAATCGTTCATGCGCATCGCCGATTGGCAGATATCCGCGTGCCGTGGTCGTCGGCGTTCTGCCGGTGTTGTCGATGCCGACGATAACGGATACGGTGTCTCCCACGGTCACGCGATGATTGGATACGACGATGGACGCGTGGAAGCGTGTGTTGCCGAGGGAAAGCACGATTGCCGCGAGCATCATCACCATCGCCACGATGCCGAATACGAGCGAGCTCATACCAGCCCAGAAACGGGAACGCAATAAGGCATGCGATGCCTGCGCCCGTTACCGCCCAGCCCAAGGGCGAGACGTAGGATGCGAAGAACCGTCTGATGCGTCTTACCGCGCGCTTGAACATGCGTTCAGCGCGCCGGCGACGGCGTAATGCGGCGGATGTAGATGCCATGTCGGAGTACCTTCCGGGCCTATCAGGAACCGATGGTGGGGGAGGGAACGTCTTCGAGCACCTGTGCGATCAGGCTTTCCTGAGTCGCGCCATCGAAGGTGGCTTCCGGAGTCAGCGTGATACGGTGTGCGAGCACGGCCACTGCAAGGTCCTTGACGTCATCCGGCACCACGTAGGCACGGCCATCGGCCGCGGCCCAGATACGGGCGCATCGGTCAGTGCCAAAGCGCCACGCATGGAGGAGCCGACCGTGATCTTCTCGTTGTGGCGGGTCGCCTCGACGAGCCTGACGATGTATTCACGAATCGCATCATCCACATAGATTTCGGTGGCCACCTGACGCAGCCGCATGACATCGTCACCGCTCAGCACCGGGGAAATGGTCTGCGCACGGTCGGTGATATCGACCTGCTTGAGGATATCGACGGACACATCATGGCCCGGGTAGCCGATTGACGTCTTGATAAGGAATCGGTCCATCTGCGCCTCAGGCAGCTTATAGGTACCGAGCTGCTCGATGGGGTTCTGGGTTGCGATCACGATAAACGGCTGCGGCACATCATGTGTGACGCCGTCAACGGTGACTTTCTGCTCTTCCATAACCTCCAGAAGTGCGGACTGCGTCTTCGGCGATGCACGGTTGATCTCATCGGCCAGCACGATGGAGGCGAAAATCGGGCCTTCGCGGAACTCAAATTCTCCGCGCTTCTGATCGTAGAAAGTCACACCCACCACATCCGAAGGCAGCAGATCGGGCGTGAACTGAACACGCTTGAAACCGGTGGAAATGGAATTGGCCAAGCCTCGGGCCAACTGGGTCTTACCGGTGCCGGGGTTGTCTTCAAGCAGAATATGGCCACCGACCATCAGTGCGGTGACGCATTGCTTGATAGGGATGGTCTTGCCGATAACCACCTTGGAGACATTTTCGACCAGCGCATTGAAGGACTGCTGGAAATCCCGAACCTGAGCCGTGGGCTGGGGCAGTAGTCCGGAATTGATGCTGGCGGGCAGTGCCGATGCGGCTGCTTGCGCGGCTTTGCTCGACTGACGCTGCGGCTGTGATTGCGGCTGGGATTGCGCGGTGGCCTGCTGCGGGATGGCTGGCGTCGATCCCTTGCGCGGCTTGAGCACGGTGCTGTCATCGCCCGCAGGAATGGAGGCGGCATCAGTAGTAGGAGACGGCTTTTCTGACGGCGCTTGTGACGGCCGCTGCGGCAGGTTAGGCAGCGCAACGGACTGCGGCGCCGACTCGGTGCTTGGGGTCGTGCCGGTGTGTGGTGCGGATGCCAGGTGCGTGGCGTCGGACAAGTGCGTGCTGTCGGATAGCTGCGTGCTGTCGGACAGACGGGTCGTGTCAGACAACTGCGTCGCGTCATCGATGTTCTCGCTCATGGATGTTCTCCTACTGCTTGTGAATGGTGGTTGACGATATTGGGGTATTGCCGAAACCAAGAATCCAGGGGTTCTTGGCCAAAGTGGTGACATCGGTACCGGATTTGAGCGACTTGGTCCCCTCCGAGGAGTCAGAGGGACGTGTGCCCGCGACGCTGCCTCCGTCCGCAGTGTTGTCGAGACCGGAGTATCCCGGCCCGCCGGTGACTTTGACGCTCCACGCGTAGTTGCCATCGGCGGCCACGGCCAAGTCGGTGACATCCAATGGCTGGCCGGAGTTCCACGTGAACGGTTGGCCATTGATGATGATTTGTACAGTGGCCGACTTGCCATAGACATCAACCGAACCGCCGGTGACGTTAATGACGTGAGCGTTGTCTGACCAGCGCAGCTCCTGCGGTTTGTTGATTACAGCCTTCTTCTCATAGGTGTAAGGAGCGCCATTGTGCGGGCCTCCGGTGACGGCGTCGCTGGTAGCGCCGTTGAACACCTGTTGCACCGATGCGGTGTTGCATTTGGCCCAAGGACTCATTCGGAAGTCGAGTGAGTTCCGGTTAGTAGCTGTACCGGAATCGATGCCATCGGCAGTCACGCTGTAGGACTGCGCATGTCCCTGCTTGGTCCAATGCACGGTGCATGTACTGCCGGATCCGGTGGTGTAGACGTCAGTGGGCGGCTGGACTTGTACTGCGGGACAAAGCTGCTCTTGCCCGTGCCGGAGGAAGCATCGCGCTGCGGCACCACGGTGGCCGTTACGGTGATTTCCCGGGTGTTCAAATCGTTCTCATTGATATCGAACGTAGCGCCACTGTCACTGCAATCGATGGTGTCCTTGACGTCTCCTCCCAAGGAAATTCGCCGGCAGCCGGCATTGCGGTTATTGCCGAGAGTGACTTTCGCCGTTACCGTGGTGTCGTCGTTCGACAACGCAATGTTCGGCGCATCCGGGTCTCCCCAGATCTTCTCTGACGGCGATGCGGCGGACTCGGCACTCCATTGATTTTGTTATGGCTTTGACGGTCGCCGTAATGGCGGTGCCATCGGAAATGTCGTTGTTGTTGAACGTAAACGACAGCTCGGTGGCCGTATTGCCGGTTTCCTTGGTCTGCGGAGCACCTGCACCGGTGACGGTCACTGAATAGTTGTCGACGGCGCTGAAATCACCGCTCGGCGCTTTCCACGTCACCTTGGCGGTTTATTGCCACCTGTGACCGTAACATCGGTGGGAGCGGACGGCACCTTGTCCGGTGTGGCTTCGACGGCGGTGGACGGCTTGGACCAGCGACGTCATTTCGCGCGGCGACGGTGAAGGAATAGGTTTTGCCGTTCTTCAGACCAGTGACCTGGCATGAGGTGACGGCACCGCAATCCTTCTCTCCGGTGACGGCACGGTCCAACTGACCTTGTAGTTGGTGATCGGGCTGCCATTGGCGGCACCGGCGTCCATGTGAGGCTGACCGCGCTGTCCTGCGGTTCCCCGGCTACGGGAGAGAGCAGTGGCGGCTCGGGCTTGTCGATCACGGACACGGTAATCGATGCGGTGACTTCACGATCCTTGGACTTGGTGCCGTCTTGCACGGTGACGAGCACGGTGTTCGTGGAAGCACCTACATCGATGCGACGGCGATGGTGATGTTTCCGGAGGCATCGCATCCGGCGATGGTGAGTTTGGCGGCGTCATCCGCCTTGCAGCTGATGACGGTCAGCGAGGAATCGGGGAACGGATTGTACGCGCCGGTAAGCACGTTCACGGCATCGCTGGCACCGGCCTTGATCTTCAACGTCTTGTTGCCGACGCGTGTCAGCGGACGGGTCGAAGACACTACGCGCACGGTCACACCGGCATTCACGGTGCCCGCGCGTATGCGATTTGCACGGGAATGGACGCGGTGGTGCCAGGAGCGGCATCCTTGGTGGCGGAAACCTGCAAGCTACCGGAACGGGACAGGTTTGCGGTGATTTGCCTGGATGATGAGCTTCCACCGGAATACGTGTATTGCTTTTCGTCGTCATACACGCCGGACGGTGCATGGGTGAGCGCCGTCAGATCAACGGTCTTGGGGTCCGCGCCCGCCTCGACATCAATAGTGGAGGACGAGAACGTGGGCGGCGGCACATCGCGGCCTATCACCGTGATCTGGAGAGTGATCACTGCGGAATTGATGATCTTGGTCTTATCCGATCCCTGCTTGCCATCCACAGCGGTAAAGGTAATGGAGGCGGGGCCTGCGTAGTCTTTTGCCGCAGTGAACTTCAGGGTCTTGTCGTTCACGTAGAAATCGGAGTTGGAAGCCTTGGTGGCGCTGACGGAATCAGCGCTTTCGATATACGGTTCTTGCCGCGCCGACGCGGCGATAGTCATTGATGTTGATTTCAATGGTCTCGCGCGAGTTGACCTTCAATTCCGGTGCCTTGGGACGCAGCGTGGGCGGAAAGACACCATAGGCCGGTACCTGGATGAACGCGGTGGAGGTGATGTTGTATTTCGTATTGGTCACCGTGTAAGGCACGGCTCGCGCCTGTGACGTCAGGTCGACGGGTGATGGTGGTCGAATGCTCGCCGCCCCTTGACGTGAGCGTGAGCGCTGGCGGAGGGATGCACGCCGACCTTGAGCTCATTGGCTGTGCCGGAAGGATTGGCGATCCACTGGGAAACATCCACATCCACGGACTTCTTATCGATGGTGGCGGCGGACGGCACACGATAGTCGTAGGCGGTAGGCGGCTCGATGGCGGCACTCGGATCCACGTTTACCGTGAGGGTGGCCGTATCGGACAAGCCGGCCTTGTCTTTGACCGTGTAGGCGATATAGTCGGTGGTGGCGCTGCCGGGCGTGGTGAAGGAGATCATATTGTCTTTCACGCTCACCCCGTCGAGACCTTGGACCTCGACATGCTTGTCGACGGTCAGATTGGTGTTGTCGCCGGAGATGTCGTTCTGCGCGACCGGCACGGTTGCGGCCGTATTGGGCCTCAACGTGATTTCGTCATCCCTGGCGTATACGCCGGAGTCGGACGATCCTTGGAATACGCCCACGCGGATCTGCGCCTGTGCGCGCTGACCGGTCCAATCCTCCACGGCATAGGAGAAGGTGTCGGTGCCGGACGAATCCGGATACGCTTCATAGACCAAGTAGTCGGAACCGACTTCGGATATGCGGCCCAGCGTGGGTGCCTTGTTGCCCAGACCCAACAGCTGATCGTCGTCGCCATCCGTGTCTATGCCGGTCAGTGTGATGGGGATGCGGACCTTCTGCCCGGCGGCAACCTGCGCTTCGGCGTCATGCGGGGTTGGCGCGGCCTTGCTCGCTGCGTCGCTCTTATGCACGGTAATGGTGATATTGGCGGAAGCCACATTACCCAGATTGTCTTCAACCGTATAGGTGATGGGGAAGTTGCCGGTCTCGCTGGATGCTTGGTAGCGGACCGTGTCTCCAGAGACGAAGGCCAGACCCTTGAACGTCCCCTTGTCGTATTGCAGGTTGTTCTTGAGTTTGACCGTGGTGCCATCCGAGTAGGCCACATGGTCAAGCACATCCACGGACACGATGCCGTCGGTACGCACCTGGGCATTGATATTGCTGGCCTTGGGCACTGAATTCGAGGTGGCCAGAGCCGGCGGCTGCAACACGATGGTGCCCTTGGCGGTTCCGGAGGCGTTGGCCACGGTGTAGGTAAGGGCGACGGGCTTCGTGGGCACCTGACGCGCGGTGATATACACGCGCTTATGGCTGACGAGACCAACCTTGATGCCGGAGTCGGCCGGTGCGCTCACCGTGGTGACGGACAGCACACCGCCCATCGGATCGACGTCATTGGTGAGCGGCTCCACAATGGCGGTATTATCCGCGCCAAGCAGGGCGACATCGTTGGCGGCAACCGGTTTGGCGGCCTCGCCGGTGGCAGGCTGCACCTCGACTCGAGCCAATCCGGTGGCCGGAATCGAACCTTGAGTAATGATGTAGGGCACATAATAGGTGCCGGGATTGGTGGCCTTGAACGTCAACGACATATCCGCCGCATTGGTGGTCGTCGAAGCGCCGTTGGGCGTATCCACCTGAGTCAGTTGTGCCGGCTGCAAGGAAGTGCCATGCACATAAGAGGACAGCTTGACGACGGTATCCGTGTTGGGAACGGTGGTTTTCGCTACCGGGTCGATGACCGCGGCCAAGGTGTTCGCGGGCTTGACCGAGAAATACACCATGCCGGTGCCGGTTGCCGTGCCGTCGGAGACGGTGACCTCGACGCCCACACGTCCCGACGCCAGCGCACCGGTGTTGAACGTAAGCTGCCGTCGGCTCGGGTGGACACCTGCACCTGGTCGGTGTTCTGGGCCACAGCGGAGACCAGAGTGAGCGGGTCTCCATCCGGATCGTTGAAGCTGCTCAGCGCATTGGCGGTATAACTGGCTCCCTGCTCCACATCGATCTCGGGAGGAGTGTCGAACTGTACGGGAGCGTGGTTGCTCCATCATTCAGGGTTACGGTCACCGTGGCGGAAGAGGTCTGGCCGCGACCATCGGAAATATCGTAAGTAAAGGTAACGGTGCCTGCGGATGCGGCGGAGGCATCGAGTTGCAGATACCGGCCGTCGTAAATCGGCGAAATGGTGACGTCTTTGTTGTTTGGTGCGCCAACCTTGGTGATTTCAGTACGGAACAATCGGTCTGCTCGTCATTGCGCAGCGCGTCGAGAATCTGTTCCGAACCGGCTCGTGCGCCGATTTCATCATCCTCGGCTTTGATTTGGCCGGATTGTGCGGAACAGGTCTTGGAGAAGTCGTGGTGGTTGTTGGCCGAGTCGTTGTTCTGCTGTTCTTTCTCGGTCTGCTCGGTCTGTATTTTGTTCCACTGTATTTTGATGACTTTGGTGGAATCCTCAGGGTTCCACACATTGCCGTTAACCGTGTCGTTGAGCACCACAAGGCGATGGTTGGTGCGGAACACCAATTCGGAAGTAGTATTGACGGATTCGAGGGTTTGCGGCTTGACGCTGGTATCCGTGGGGGAGCAGGCGCGAATGTAGTTGCTGGCCTTCTGGCTCCAAGCCGAGTACACGCAGCCCTTGGACGATACCGGTCGTGCTGGATTCGCCTTGCCCCGTTGGCTATGAATTCGCTTGGCATTGGACTTCAACGGGATAAGCGCAAGGCCTCTCGGTGATGCCGCGGCACCCAATCGGACTGTATGTCATCGGTGGGAGGCTCCTGAAGGGTGAGGGTGCCGGTCGTGTCGACATCGACGCGGCCGCCCTTGAATATGACGGTTTTGCCGGTTGCGATTACCGGCGTGCTCCCGATGACGGTAAAGCTTTCAACGGTCTGCTGCTTGCCGTCGGTCAGCGATTCGAGGGTTTTGGCCTTGGCGCTGCTGGGATTGTCAAGACGCAGCACCATACCGTCGGATGGACGGTATCCGTAGACCTTGCCATCGTGGGTTACTGCGATGCGCCCGCCCTCGCCCAGCTTTATTTTCGGATCGGAAGTGGTGGGGGTCACGGAATCAAGGTTTTCCGACAAGCCGGTCCACACATTGCCGGTCTTCTCGTTGATCAGGGCTGCGGTATCCCCGCCGACCACAGTGGTGGTGTTGGCTTTGATGTCGGTCTTGACACCGGTGCTGACCGTGGATGCCTTGATGGTGGAGGCTTTGGTCGTTTCGGTCAGGATGGTGTCGCCATTATGCTGTGCGATGTCGAATCGTGGGGCGGAGGAGGAGACGCCGGCGTCGGCCTCCTTGTTCTTTACGTTGAATCGTGCGGCCTTCTGGTTTTTCAGCGAAGTGACCCATACGGTGCCATCGTCCAGTTGCACATGGCGGCGCGTGACGGTGCTCATGATCACCGCGCCGGCAACAAGTCCCAGAAGCAGCAGGAGCGTGATTACGGGGAACCGTCCACGTATGCCTCCGGAGGGCATAAGGCGGCGCAAAGCCGCGCTGATGCGTCGGCGACGATCGTATGACTGGGACGATGTGGCCATCTGAACTCCCTGACCCTGTTTCTCTGGTTGCTGGTGTAATGACACGCTTTACGGTTCCAATACCTGCCGTTCC
>ENA-OQDF01000639-OQDF01000639.1-human-gut-metagenome-genome-assembly--contig:-NODE-639-length-14620-cov-1.974401_pt1 | contig 14620 bp, 24 predicted proteins | sample MGYA00242769_ERZ504597 | MGnify/ENA primary metagenome ERZ504597 (study PRJEB26092, sample SAMD00036305) | human gut metagenome | host: Homo sapiens | study: EMG produced TPA metagenomics assembly of...
ATCTTGTTTATTATCGGGCGGGTGACAGCTGTTGGTCAGATAGCTTGACAGCAGGCTGTCAGATGGCTTGACAGCCGTTGTCCTCGCCCTTTGACAGCCGTTGGTCAGATGGCTTGACAGCGGGCTGTCAGGTTATCTTACAGGTTTAGGAGCTTCTTGATCTTCCAGAACACGTCCGTATTCTCGAAAATACCCGTGAAGTTCTCGCGCCCGGGCCGAAAGCATAAACGGGGACCATTACGCCGCTATGCCCTCCGGTGGAGAATTTACAAACGATACGGCCCTCGTTCAGATCCCCGTCCACCAAGGTAAGGCCACCGGTCTCGTGATCGGCGGTTACGACGACCAATGTCTCACCGTCTTGGGCGGCCCATTCGAAGATACGTCCGATCGTACGGTCGAAATCATGTGTCTCTTGCATCAACAGGTCGATATCGTTGAAATGTCCGTAATCATCCAATTGGGAGCCCTCTACCATCAGGAAGAAACCTTCCGGGTTTTGTCCCAGCAGATCGATCGCTTTCATCGAGCACGAGCCAAGAGATCGAGATGTACTGGAAGGCTTGGCAAATCGGCATCGGCAACATCAAGGCCCCGGAACCGGATTCCGGTTTCGTATGCAGCTACCTCGATGTCGCCTACAACGGCAATATCTTCATGTGGGACTCCGCCTTCATGATGATGTTCGCCCGTTCGGTACCCGCTTCTTCCCCTTCCAACGTACGTTAGATAATTTCTACGCCAAACAACATCCGGACGGTTTCATCTGCCGGGAGATCAAGGCGGACGGAGCGGACTGTTTCGAGCGTTACGATCCGACCAGCACCGGACCGAATATCCTCCTTGGAGCGAGATCGTCTATTATAAGCAGTTCGGCGATATAGACCGCCTACACAAGATATTCCCCGCCCTTTGCGCTTATTATAAATGGCTGAAGCTAAACCATACGTGGCGCAACGGTACGTATTGGACCAGCGGTTGGGGTACCGGCATGGACAACATGCCCGGGTGGAACCGAAATACAATCCGATATACAGCCACGGCCATATGATCTGGCTGGACGTTTGCTTGCAACAATACTTCACCGCCGGGCATCTGCTTGAGATGGGTTTCTATCTGGAGCGTTGGCAGGAGATCGAGGAGTTCGAGGACGAGCAGAAGATGCTAAAGAAGTATATCAACGAGAACCTATGGGACGAGAAGGAGCATTTCCTTTTCGATCAATACGCCGACGGAAGCCTTTCCTCCACCAAGGGAATCTACGCGTACTGGGCCTTATTGACCGATGTCCTGTCCAAGGAACGCATGGATGCTTTCGTGGCCGAGCTGGATAACAAGGAGACATTCAACCGCCTGCACCGCGTCCCTTCCCTTGCCGCCAACCATCCTAAATACAAGGATAACGGCCGCTACTGGCAGGGTGGCGTATGGCCGGGAGCGAACTATATGGTGATTACCGGCCTATTGCAACAAGGCTATCGTAAATTGGCTTACGAGATCGCACGCAACCATTACGATAACGTCCTAAAGGTGTATAAGAATACCGGTACGTTCTGGGAATACTACGCTCCGGAACATGAGGAGCCGGGCTTCATGGCTCGCCCGAATTTCGTGGGCTGGGGCGGACTGGCACCGATCTCCGGCTTGATCGAGCAAATCTTCGGCATCCGCTCCAATGTGTACGAGAAGAAATTGACCGTAGACGTGAACTTGACGGAGGCTTATGGTATCGACCGTTATCCTTTCGGCCTCGACGGTCTGGTAGCGATCAAAGTCAAGTCCCGTTCTTCCGCTACCCAAGAGCCGCAGGTAGAAATTACCAGCGACGTCCCCTTGGAACTAACCGTCCTTTGGGGCGACAAACAGAAGACGGCTAACGTAAAACCCGGCACGCAAACCGTATAAAACAGTAAATCCATCAAACATCCAGTTGTAGAGACGGGGCACGCCCCGTCTCTACAACTAGACTCAAAAACAATTAGTATATGAAACAGATTCTATCCTTATTTATCACCTCCCTCCGCCCTCTGTACGGCTTGCTCCTCCCCGAAGGGATCGGACACAGTTCAAGTGGCGGAGACAACCACGGAGCAGACGATTCAGAAAGCCTCCTCCGCAATTCATTACAACGCCTTCTCGCACAATGATTACTGGCGGGAGAGACCTCTGCTGGACGCCTTGTCCTTCCGCTTCAACTGCGTGGAGGCCGATCTGTGGCTGATCGATGGCGAGCTATACGTTTCCCATGATCGCCCGGAACCCAACCCGGCCATTACCTTCGAGAACCTATACCTCAAGCCGCTCGTGGCCCGCATACAAGCGAATGGAGGTAAGGTCTATCCCGGTAGCGACCGCCCTTTCTACCTGATGGTGGATTGCAAGGCACAAGGCGAAGAGATGTACAAGCTATTAAAGAAACAGATGGAACCTTACAAGGAATATTTCTGTTCCGTCGATAACGGCGAATATAAAGAAGGTGCCGTCCTCTTCTTCCTTTCCGGCGACCGTCCGAAGAACAGCCTGCCGAAAGAGAACAGCCGCTTCACCTTCCTCGACGGACAAATAAAGGATCTGGGACAGGGCATCCCTGCTTCCCTCGCTCCGGTCATAAGCGATAATTACTCCGATTTCTTCACATGGAAAGGCGAAGGTGAGATGCCCGCCGACCAACTACAGAAGATGCGTGAGATCATCCGGAAAGTCCACGATGAGGGAAAACTATTCCGTTGGTGGGGCGCCCCGGATACCGAGCAGTTCAAACGCTTCTTCATCAAAGAAGGCGTAGACTTGGTAGGTGCCGATGACCTGAATGGGTTATACAACGTATTGAACAAGCGTTAAACGAGAAAATTACAATAGGCATTATAAGGTTGTTACAATGGGCATTCTAGCATCTTTACAACAGGCATCGTAACAGCCTTATAATGCCCATCATAGTTTTAACATATCACAACCGCTTTTATTCCAACCAAGGCTGCGGATTCAGCTTCGTCTTTTCCTTCCACAATTGGAAATGGAGGATCGTGGAATTACCGTCCTCCGGATCCGAATAGATCCTTCCGATCGCTTGACGGGTAGAGACCCGGTCGCCCGCTTTTACATATACCTGACTCAAATTGCTATAAACCGTCAAGTAGTTACCATGACGAACGATTACGGAATTATTATACCCCGGCACCACGAACACACGCGTCACCTCCCCATTGAATACCGCACGGGCATCCGCCCCGGGTGAGGTCTGGATATCGATACCACTATTACTGGTACGAACATATTTCAACTCCTGATGCTGTTGCTCGCCGAATGTAGCGACGATCGTATGTCTTCCGGCCACCGGATACGGCAAACGTCCCCGGTTATTGGCGAAGTTATCGGACAATTGCTTCTCCGCCTTTGTCATCGCATAGCCCCCTTTCGTATCCGCCACACGTTCCTCACGGATCGGCTCTTTTTTACTTTCCGGTACGGGTTTACCCTTAGCGGCAGCTTGTTCACGAGCACGACGCTCACGTTCCGCACGTTCACGGGCGGCTTTCGCCTCGGCCTCGGCACGGGCGATCTCCTCGGCGATCTGCTTCTCTATCTGTCGGTTTAAAGCCTCGGCTTGACGACGCTTCTTTTGGAGATCCGCCTTCAAATCCTTTTGTCTCTTATTCAATAGCTGGACTTCCTCTTTCTGAGAAGCTTCCTCACTTTCTAGCTTCTTACTCTCTTCTTGACGAGTTCCTAAAAGGGCACGTTTCTCGGCACGGGTCTTCTCCATCTCAGCTTGCTTACGGCTGATCTCGGCCTGCTTTTCAACGATGTCATTCGCTTGCCGCTTCTGCCAATCCGCATATTCCCGCAAATACCGCATACGCCGCATGGATTGAGAGAAACTCTCGGCGGATAGGATAAACAACAATTTATCTTGCGAGCTATGGCGTTTATAAAGCCCTCGCATCGATTTACCGTAATTCGTCTGCTTATCGCCCAGTTCCCGTTTTAAGGTGCGCAACTGGCCTTGGATATTCAAGATATCTTTCTCGATCTCATCCAGCTCTTGATTCAATAACTGATGACTTTCTTACGGGAAAGAATTTGTTTGGAGAGTAGATTCAAACGGTTCAGGGAAGTTTTAGCAGTCTGGGCCGTCTCTTGCAATAATTTATTCGTCTCCTCGATATCGGCCAACGCCTCCTTGCGCTGCTGCTCCAACTGACGGACAGCGGCGGATTTCTGACCGTAAACCACGGTAGATAAAGACAATGCCAATAGAACGATCCAGACGTGCCTCATGATAGATTATTGATTCAGATTCGTAATCGTTTTCAATACTTGCGCAAAGGTAATACGCTTATATTTAGAAGGAACCGAAAAATCCAACTTGAGCGGCTCGTCCAGTTGGATACGGGAGTAATGGATCTTCACCCCACCCTCGGGATTCCCGTTCTTCAACACCTGCACATCCATCAACATCGGGAACGGCTGCCGATCCACCAAGCGAAAATCCTCGTACAGCCATTGCAAGGCATAACGATCGGAAGGATCCGCTACATAGGTAGAGAGAAGTTTCTCCTCGCCATCCGCCTTAAAGGTATAGAAAAGCCCCATGGCATCCTTGGTCTTGATCTCGCTACCGGGCCTTCTTGATTCAGCTTAAAACGATTATAATGCTTACGGGAAACGCCCTGCTCCCCCGGGATAAACAGATGATTCGTGAAAAGAGCCTGCAAATTGTAGAAGTTGAACTCGATCGGAGTCTGCCCTTGCAAATTGGAATAATTCTCGATCATATAGCGTTTATTCATGCGGTCTACCACCTTGATCGTATCCCGGCTCAACTCGATACGGAAGATCTCGATCCCGAGAAAAGGTTGTACCGACAGTTGGAAAGCACTATCCTTGACCATCTTCATATCCACCCGAGAGCTCATTTGCTTACCAGGGATATCCAGATCCACGTTCAACCGGGCCGTCAAGGTACGGAACTGGAAGGATTGATCCTCCACCGACTGGAAGAACTCATTATGAGCCTTCACGCTAGCGGATTCCACCGTCCCGACTTTCTTGGACGATTTACAGCCTGTCAACATCGAAAGTAAAAGACCTCCACATAACAGGAAGGTCAAGAAATAGTCTCTTTTCATTTCGCGTTCTCGTCTTCTATATATTGTTGCTCGGCGATCTTACGGTTCAAGATCTCGGAATCCTTCCCCATCTCTTTCGCCTTTTTCCATTGCTCCACCGCTTTTTCCTTATCACCGTTCATGAAAAGGATGTCCCCATAATGATCCACGAGTTCGGCGCTCTTTGTCTTATCTTTCTCCAAAGCGCTCTCGATATAGATTTCGCCAAGGTATAGTTTCCTTGTACGAAGAAGATCCAAGCGTAGGTATCCAGATACGTGGCGTTGTCCGGTTCCAGCTTGATACATTGGGCGCTCATACGTTCCGCCTTTTTCAAGTCTTTCTTCTCCAAAGAAAGGAAGTAACTGTAGTTGTTCAGTACGACCACGTTCTTGTCATTATACTTCAACGCCTCATCGTACGCTTTATACGCTTGATCCAATTGCCCCATCTGGTAATAAATATCACCGATCTGACCGTAGAAATCCGATTTCAGCGGCAGGTTCTCCTTCGGAATGATATTCAAGCCCGCATAATAGGTATTCAAGGCTTCTTGATATTTCTGTTGTTGGTAGTAAGCGATACCCAGATAGAAGTAATATTCCGGCGACTCGGGGAAAAGCTCCATACAAGCCGTACAGATACGGATGACCTCCGGGATATCCTCCCCTTTCAAAGCCAGATTCAGCAATTGCTGCCAGCCCCGGCGTTACCCGGTTCCATCTCTGTTACCAACTGGAACTGGAATTTCGCCTCCTCTGTCTTTCCTTGGGCCATCAAGAGACCGCCATACATCAGTTTTAAGTCGATATCCTCCGGATGTTGCTCCAAAAGAGTTTGGAATAAATGGTTCGCATTCTCAGTTCCTTGCTTCGTTTGTTGCAGTTTCAAGATATACCGGGAAAGGATGTTCACTTTCGTCTCCACGTCCAGCTTCTCGTTTACCAAAGCGCTGCGGATTTGTTGCTCGGCGGCCTCCTTATCCCCTTTCGCCTCGTAGTAATTGGCATAGAGACGATATAATAAGGGTCGGTCGGATCAATCTCATTCGCTTTTGATAGCAAGCCAAAGCCTTGTCCATCTCCCCGTTTTCCAATGAAGATCGCCCAATACGATCTGGTAACGGGCCTCCATAGGATATTTAGCCGCTAGCTTCTCGATCTCCTTGAAAGCCTCTTCCGGTTTCTCCAACTGGACGTACAGTTTGTATTTCTGCATGGAGATCGCCTCGTTCATACCCATAACCGACTCCAACGCATCATAAGCCTCGATCGCCTTCCCGATCTCGCCGGCTTGCGTCAAGCATCGGCCAGATAATAATTCAGCTCCTCCTTCTCCGGATAATCACGAACCAATTCCTCGTACTCCTCGGCGCTTCGCCATACATGCCCAGATTCCGGGTGATAGACGCCAATGCCATTTTATACGTGAAATTATCCTTGCTGTTGGCCACGGCTCTTTTCAACATCTCGACCGCTTTCTCCGGACGGTTCAACTGTACATAAAAAGAAGAAAGCTCATACAAGACCGGAGCCGCCGTAGAGTCAATCTCCAAGCAATGGTTGAAGGCATCATAAGCGGCGTCGAATTTCCCGGCGTTCTTCAAGTTCAAGCCCTCATAAAAGAAGTAATCGAACTTACGTTGATCCTTCTCCGTTTCTGTAGCACCAGCCGGGAGCACAGCGACCAACGAGAGGAAAGAGATGAGATATATCAGTTGCTTAAACATCCTATTATTCTTGTTAACCTTATTTATTCTTATTCTTTTCCGGTATGACCGAATCCCCCGGCTCCCCGCTCCGTATCATCCAACGTCTCCACGGGTTCCCAATCCACATGGCTATGAGCGGCTATAACCATTTGGCAGATACGCTCACCATCATTCACCGTAAAAGGCTCGGAAGATAGATTCACGAGAATGATACCGATCTCCCCCCGATAATCGCGTCGATCGTACCCGGCGTATTCAGCAGGGTTATCCCATGCTTTAAAGCAGCCCGCTACGCGGACGCATCTGGGCCTCATAGCTTCCGGCAGCGAGATATAAAGTCCGGTCGGGATTAATTTACGTTCCAACGGTTTCAACACAACCGATTCCGACAAATTCGCCCGGATATCCATCCCGGCAGATAAAGGAGTCGCATAACCCGGCAGCGGTGATGCGATTTATTGATAATTCTTACTTTCATACTTGCAAAGATAAACAAATTGTCAATAAGTCAATCAATTAACCCAATCCCCGTTCTCTTTTATTAACTGAACTAAACGTTCTACAGCGTCTTCCTCGGGGATATTCTTGAGGACACATTCCTTACCTTTATACAGGCTGATTTGTCCACGTCCGGCACCCACATAACCATAGTCGGCATCGGCCATCTCGCCGGGACCATTCACGATACAGCCCATGATACCGATCTTCAAGCCTTTTAAATGGGAAGTAGCCTCCTTGATACGGGCGATCGTTGTTTGCAGGTCGTACAAGGTACGTCCGCAACTCGGACAAGAGATATATTCCGTCTTACTGATACGGGTTCTTGTAGCCTGCAAGATCCCGAACATACAGCGATCCGAGACAACCGCCTCGCATCCCTCATTGTGCAGCATCAAGCCATCCCCGAAACCATCCAGCAAAAGCGTTCCGAAATCGGCGGCGGATTTCAGTTGCAACAACTCCACATCCGTCTCCCGGAAATCACGATGCAAGACAACCGGCACGTCACAACCCGCCATCAGCAATTTATGCATAGCCGCACGTTGCGAGCCAACCCCATTCCGATGATGTGTACTTAATAAGACCACCACGGTCTTATCCGCTTTCAAGATCTCCAACATACGATCCGTAAGATCCATATACGTCAGACGGATAAACTTAAGCGGACAATCGTAATCCTTTAACTCCTCCGCCTCCGAGGCGATGAAGCAAGGAAAAGCATTCGGACGCTCTTTCCAAAAATGAGCGTCTACCAATAAACGGAAATTATCCGGCAAATTATCCGGATCTTCCTTCCCTATATATATATAGTCCGGCAAGGACAAATAATCAAACTCAAAATCCCCGCTACTACGATCGGAGATCACGACTGGCGAGAAAGTACCTCCGATACCTTCCACCACACGGCTTATACGACGCTTGTCGCCACCGTATCGAAACCGGGAGCCATCGAAGCTCGATAGGACGATGATTTTCCCGTTCCCTAATATAATCCACCAATTTACGCGCTACCGGCATTTCCGCCTCGGGGTCCTCACTCAAGGAAACCCGGATCGTATCACCGATACCGTCACATAGAAGCGTACCGATTCCAACAGCGCTCTTGATACGCCCGTCCTCACCGTCACCCGCCTCCGTTACCCCAAGGTGCAAGGGGTAATGCATATTCTCGGCCTCCATCGTACGAACCAACAACCGCACGGTCCTTACCATGACAACGGTATTGGAAGCCTTAATCGAAATAACCACATCCGGGAAATTCTCCTCCCGGCAAATGCGAAGAAACTCCATACAACTCGCTACCATCCCCTCGGGCGTATCACCATAACGGCTCATGATACGATCGGAGAGCGAGCCATGATTCACACCGATACGAATAGCGGTGCCATGTGCCTTACAAATATTCAAGAAAGGGACGAACCGCTCGCGGATCTTCTCGATCTCGGCGGCATATTCCTCATCCGTATATTCAAGATGGCTGAATGTCTTTACCTTATCTACATAGTTTCCCGGATTGATACGTACCTTTTCCACCTCACCGGCGGCGGCATCAGCCGCTCTAGGATTAAAATGGATATCAGCGACCAAAGGAGTCGTATACCCTTGCTCATTCAATTGTTTACGAATCTCGCCCAAGTTTCGGGCTTCCCGTTCCCCCTGTGCCGTAAAACGCACATACTCAGCTCCCGCCTCGATCATACGGATCGCTTGAGCTACCGCCGCCTCCGTATCCATCGTTGATACATTAGCCATGGATTGAATACGGATAGGATTCTCACCTCCCATGGGTGTGTCACCGATTTGGGCAACGGATGATTTACGGCGGTTGTAATTAAAGTAAGCCATTGTTCATTGAAAATTGAGAATTGAAAATTGAGAATGAGTGTTGAGAACTGAAAACCTAAAGAGAGACTTTCTCCTTAATTTTCAATTCTCAACTTTCAACTTTCAATTAATTAGTTTTGTATTTAAAAGAAACCTTAGCCAACTCCTCGTTAGCCTTCACGATTTTCTTCTTCAAATCCTCCTTATAAGCGGATAGCTTCTCCTGAAGTTGCTCGTCGCCGACGGCAAGCATCTGCACCGCAAGGATACCAGCGTTCAAAGCGCCATTGATGCCGACAGTAGCCACAGGGATTCCCGGAGCATCTGTACGATAGCCAACAAGGCATCCATACCGTCCAGCGTAGAGTTAATAGGCACGCCGATCACGGGAACCGTCGTCATGGAAGCGATCACACCGCAAAGATGAGCGGCCATTCCGGCAGCGGCGATGATAACCTTGATTCCACGTCCTTTAGCTCCTTTGGCGAAAGCCTCCACCTCAGCGGGAGTACGGTGTGCGGATAGAGCATGCATCTCGAACGGGATCTCCATCTCATCCAACGAACTTAGCCGCCTTCTCCATAACGGTAGATCCGAGGTACTACATGATAATACTTACAACAGGTGTCATTCTTATTTAGCGATTAATTTTTGATAGTCTTCAGCGGATAATAGTTCCTCCAACTCAGAAGCGTCCGTAAGAGAAATCTTGATTAACCAACCTTTACCATAAGCGTCTTCATTAACCAATTCAGGAGCGTCTTCCAATTCAGCGTTTACTTCCAAAACCTCTCCGCTAACCGGCATGAAAAGATCGGAAACAGTCTTAACAGCTTCAATCGTACCGAACACCTCTTCTTTAGCGACGGTCTCCCCCTCTGTCGTAATGTCCACATAAACGATCTCACCTAGCTCGCCTTGAGCGTAATCAGTAATACCAACATAAGCTACGTCACCTTCTACACGAATCCACTCATGGTCTTTTGTGTACTTTAAATCTGCAGGAAAATTCATAATTTTAGTGTTTTTATTAGATGAATAAATAGATATAACTCATTAATGAGGCTACAAAGGTACATATAAATCCCAGACAAAACCCCGCATATACCTGCATTGGTGTATGTCTTTTTAAAAAGATGCGCGAGGTACCTAATAAACCGGCCACGATCAACACGACTATAAAAGCCCAGTAGGGATTTATCATATGGATACGCGCCACTCCCATAATAGCGCCCAGTAACCCGCCGATACCAATGGCATGCGCGCTAATCTTCCAAGCGAAATTGACGCATAAGGCGATTACCAAGGTACGCAAGCCCCGATCAGCATCGCCAACAACCAAACGGCATCAGCATCTTATACAGGAAAAAGATACAGACCAAGATGGAAGTGATAAAAATCAGATAAGGAACCACTCGTTCCTTCCGGTCGGAAAGCTCTATATCGCCGGCCGCGCCATTTTCACCAATAAGAAAATGAAAAGTCCGGGAACTATCGCTGTCGAAATAAAGGTGCCTCCGGCAATCAGCAGCTTCACAGGTAACGGGTAAATGGCGAGGAATGTAAACATCAACGCCAACACGATCCCATAGGTCACCATAAGCAACGGATGGAACACGAAGGATATTATATTCGAGAATAGCTTCATACGCTTTTATATTTCTTTTCTCAGACGAGCTACCGGAATCCCCAGTTGCTCCCTGTATTTCGCTACCGTACGCCGGGCGATGACATATCCTTTTTCTTTCAGGATCGTAGCCAACTCCTCATCGGTCAACGGTTTTCGTTTATCTTCGGCATCTACATGTTCTTTCATAATCTTTTTAACCTCACGGGTCGAGATCTCCTCGCCGGTATCGGTCTGCATAGACTCGGAGAAAAAGTATTTCAACGGATAAATACCGAAATTCGTTTGCACATATTTACTGTTACTTACCCGGGAAATAGTGGAGATATCATATCCCGCACGCTCCGCTACGTCTTTCAAGATCATGGGATGGAGGGTAGCCTCATCGCCTGTCAGGAAAAAGTCCCGTTGTAAATAGATAATCGCCTCCATGGTACGCTGCAAGGTCTCATTACGTTGCTTGATAGCGTCGATGAACCACTGGGCGGAATCCAACTTTTGTTTCACGAACTGTACGGCATCCCGCCTCTCAGCGGTTTGGTTCGCCTTATTCGCCGTATAATCCTGAAACATCTCGGCATACTCCCGGTTGATACGCATATCCGGTACCCCCCGGTTATTCATGCTCAAGATAAGCTCTCCATTATGCGCTTCCACCACGAAATCCGGGATGATCTGGCTCATCGCCACTTCCATAGAACCACCCCAACTACTTCCGGGTTTCGGATTTAACATAGTAATCTCGTGAATGACCTTCTTTAACGTTTCCTCATCGATATCGAGACCTCGTAAGATCTTATCGTAATGTTTGCGGGTGAACTCCTCGAAATATTCGGTCAAAACACGAATCGCCAAATTTGTAACCGGAGTATTCTCCTTCTTATCCAGCTGATCAACAGACATTCTTTCAAGTCACGGGCACCTACCCCGGCAGGCTCAAAATCTTGGATGATATTCAAGATAGACTCGATCTCCTTCTCATCTACCTCTTGTCCGGCTTGGAAGATCAAATCGTCTGCTATCGCCGAAAGGTCCCGTCTCAAATAACCGTCATCATCGATATTTCCAATGATATACTCCGCTATTTTCATTTGCTTATCCGGTAAATCCCTTAACCCGAGCTGCTGTAACAGAAACTCATTCAAGGATTGGCTTACGGAGAAGGGGACATCCTCTTTCCGTTCCGCACGCTCGGTCATTTCCCGTAGCTTATAATCAGGTATATCGTCTTCCGTTAAATAATCTCCCAAAGAAAGGTCGGTCTCAGTATCAACAGAAGGGATCTCTTCTCCCCCCTCCTCGCTTTCAGTTCGTTCAAAATCATCAACAGGCTCTTTTCCTTCCTCCAAGGCTGGGTTATCTTCCAGCTCATGCTTCACACGTTCTTCCAACTCGATCGCGGGAAGCTCCAGAAGCCGTATCAACTGTATCTGCTGAGGGGATAGCTTTTGCTGTAACTTTTGTTGTAACTGTTGCTTTAACATAATCTAAATCATTGCACTGTAAGGGCAGGACAATCACCCGCCCTCTTATTTATCAACATGCAAATATAAGTTTTTAGTTTTAACAGTACAGCTATTAAACTATAATAGTTCTAAACAAGGTGCATGATGGACCTAGCGACTTAAAATCCTCCTTCACGATCCGTTTTATCGGCAGGAAGAATCGTTCGATCAGGCGTAATTCTTCCGTTACGATCTCTGCGGAGGCTTGCGTCTCGGGCGAGACGGGCAGGTCGATACCGTAATTGGTTCTCAGCCCCTCTGGAAAATCGATATCCGCCGTATAGTACTCGTCGGTGGGGACCAATGAGATATTCGATACCACGCCGTTTACCACTCCAAACTCCTGATCCGGGAAATTGGAGAAACGGACGATCGCCCGCTGGCCTCTCCGGACTTTTCCCGAGCGTGCTATCGGTATGCGCACCTTCCCCACCAGCCGGCCCTCGCCTTGCGGCACGACGGTGAAAGCCACCTCTCCGGATGGGATATATTGGTTCTCATTCCAGTACTTGGTGAAAGTCACGACACCCCCTACCGGGGCGATGAGGCAATAACGCAACCTCCACTCGTTCATGCTGTTCAGCAATTGTTCCCGGGCGGTCTGTAATTCCTGCCGTAGCGTAAATTCTTTCTCGCTCCGCTCCAGCGTCAGATCCAGCAAGGATTGCTCTTGCTCCCCGATCTGTATCCGGAGATTCTCGGCCGAGGCTGACGCCCCTTCCAGCGAATAACGGCTTTGCAGCAGGGAAGCCCGTGCGGTCTCATGCTCGTAGGAGGAAATCACGGACCGGCTATACAATAATGAATCCCGGGCGTATTGCCGCCTTGTCAAGGCGAATTGCTCCGAGAGGGTCTTCCGCTGCCGTTCGGTCTCGTTGTAGTAAGCCTTATACAACGCTATCTGTTTGCGGATGGAGGCCATTTTTGTGGATAATAATCGATCTCCCTGTAATTGATGCAGGCATGGAGCGCCGAGAGTAGTCCCGAGTAAGCCGCTTGCATATCACCCAGCGATAGCTCCTTGTACTTTGATAATGCCTTGTCCAAGCTATCCACGTCGCTTCCGGATCGTTCCAGCGCCTTATCCAGATAGATGGCATCGTCCGTGTCGGCGTGATTCTCTATGACCGCCAGCCAATCCCCCTCCCTTACCGGACGATTATCCCTGACGAGCAGCTCCTGTATCTTTCCCGCTGCCCGTGTCACTACCGCCGTCGCGGGATGTTGCCCCGTCAATGTCATGTCTGCCGTGATCACGTCAGGATATTTGAAGAAACAGCTTCCCACCAGCAATGTCACGACCACGAGGAATAACAGCGTTATCCCCCACCGTACGATCCAGGCCGGCACTTGCCCCATCACCTCCTGTACCTCCTCGCTCCTCAGTTCTATGTCCTTATTTCTCTTCTCCAACTAATTTTCAATTTTCAATTCTCAATTCCCAAGCTCCAACTGATTCTTCACCAACTTATAATAAGTCCCCCGCAAGGCCGTGAGTTCTTGATGCGTCCCTTCCTCCACGATGCGTCCCTTGTCCAGCACCACGATCTTGTCCGCGTCACGTACCGTGCTTAGCCGATGCGCCACGACCACCACCGTCCGTCCTTTGTAGAAGGCGTGCAACTGCTCCATGATCTCCCGCTCGTTGTTTGCGTCCAAGGCGTTCGTGGCCTCGTCTAGGAAGATGAAGTCGGGATTCTTGTACACCGCCCGGGCGATCAGGATACGCTGTCTCTGCCCTTGGCTCACTCCGTTTCCCTCCATGCCGATCTTCGTATTATAGCCCAGCGGGAGCGAGTCGATGAAATCCCGGATATTCGCCACCGTCACGGCATGCAGCAGGCGTTCCTTGTCCACCACCTCTTCGCCGGGGGCGATGTTGTTGGCGATCGTATCCGAGAAGATAAAACCATCCTGCATGACCGAACCGGTCTTGCTACGCCATACGTGAGGATTCAAGTTCTTGAGGGAGGTATCGCCGATCCTCACGTCCCCCTTGTTGGGGTTATAAAACCGAGCAGGAGTTTCACGATCGTCGTCTTCCCGCTTCCGCTGGCCCCCACGATGGCGGTCACCCTGTTATGGGGTATCGTCAGGTTGATATCCTCCAGCACGTAATCCCGGTCCGCCCCGTCATAGCTGAAGCTGAGGTTTTCCAGCCGTAGCGTCCTGTCATCGGGAGAACATTCAGCCTTATCCCGCCTGCCTGTTCCTCGTCCTCCTTCCCGTGTATCTCGCCGAGCCGCTCCAACTGATCTTCGCATCCTGCAAGGACCGTGAGAAATCGATCAATTGCTCGATTGGTGAGGAGAGCTGCCCCACGATGTAGGTCACCGACATCATC
>ENA-OQDF01000640-OQDF01000640.1-human-gut-metagenome-genome-assembly--contig:-NODE-640-length-14620-cov-1.887739_pt1 | contig 14620 bp, 26 predicted proteins | sample MGYA00242769_ERZ504597 | MGnify/ENA primary metagenome ERZ504597 (study PRJEB26092, sample SAMD00036305) | human gut metagenome | host: Homo sapiens | study: EMG produced TPA metagenomics assembly of...
CCTCGGTGAAGTACTTCTGCACTTCATAGAACTTCATGCCCTCCACGTTGACCCAGGGGTTCTCCTGACCATCTGCACGCCGGTCTTCAGGCCCATGTACAGGTCGGAGTACGGATGGTAGTGGTGGTAGCACCCATTGCCTGGAAGGTCATGTCAATGGTCTTCATGCCGTTGGTGCGCATCTTCAGGCCCTTCAGGTCTGCGGGAGCTTGATGGGGTGCTTGGAGTTGGAGAACTGGCGGTAGCGCCTGCATCGCACAGGTTAATGATGACAGTGCCCGTCTCGCCTTCGGCCTCAGCGCACACCTTCTGTGCCAGATCGCTCTGCAGCAGAGCCGTGACCTGTGCACGGGTGTTGGTCAGGAAGGGCAGGGTGAACATCAGCAGACGGGGCTGAAGTCGAACTGACCGCCGCGCATGCCCTGCACGGTGCCGGCCACGACCTGCTCCAGCATCTCCTTCTCGGTGCCCAGCTGGCCGTTGCCGTAAACCTCGATCTTCACATGGCCGTTGGTGGCCTCTGCCACATCGGCGGCAAACTGCTCCATGGAAACAAAGCGGGGGTTGCCTTCGGGCTGTGCATGACCCACGGTCATGGTGAAGTCGCCCAGAGATGCAAACTTGTCCTCACCGGCTGCTGCGGCACTTGCTGCAGTGCTGGTGGATGCTGCACCGGAAGCAGCCGGAGTGGATGCGCCGGAACCGCCGCAGGCTGCCAGAGCACCTGCAGCTGCCATTGCACCAGATACCTTCAGGAAATTGCGACGAGAGACCTTTTTCATAATCTTCTTCCTCCTTGTTTCAGGGGTGCCTTTTTGCCTTATAGCTAGCAAAGTTTTTGGCGACCCCTGTATACAGCATTTTCATTGCACGCTAATCGTAATAGAAAATTCACATCCGCACAAGAGCCAAACTTCACCAACTTCGTAAAGTTTCTTTGTGCATAACTAACAATCTTATCCGTTTCTCGTGGAAACTGTTACAATCCGGCGACACTATTTGGTTCATTTTCATCTGATATATCAATTTTTGTCAGATATGATAAATTTCGGAGCTTTTCCTGTACTTGTATACAGGCTATTGTATACTTCATTCTCATACGTTGACAATCTCTTTTTGGCAGGCTAAAATAGAAATGTCTTATCATCAACTATGTAAATGGAGTGTGAGCACATGGCTGAACAGCTGCATCCGGAGGACATCTACCAGACGCTGGAATATGAGATCGTCACGCTGAAGATCAAGCCCGGAGAGACCATCAGCGAAAATCAGCTGTGCAAACGGTTCGGCATTTCGCGCACACCGGTGCGCGCTGCCCTGCAGCGGCTGGAACAGAACGGCTTTGTGCAGATCATTCCCTGCAAGGGCACCATCGTCACCCCCATCAATCTGGATATCGTGGATCAGATCGTGTACCAGCGCACAGCCGTTGAAAGCACGGTGCTGCGCGATTTCATTCAGGTCTGTTCGCCCAAAGAGTACATCGAAATCAAGCACAAATATGACCTACTGGAAGAGATGGCCCAGACCATGACCGACCCGGACAATGTGGATATCAATGCCTTCCTGACGCTGGATCTGGAAATGCACGCCATCTGGTTTTGCAGCATGAACAAGTGGTATATCTGGCAGAACCTGACAAAGCCGCAGCCGGATTATTCCCGCTTTACCCGTCTGGATGTGGTGCGGGCAAACAATGTGCCGGATGTGCTGAGCGAGCACCGGGAAATTTTGCGGGTGATCCGGGAAAAAGACCTGGATGCCATTGAACCGCTGATCCGGCGGCACCTGTACGGCGGCCTGCGCCGCATGGGCACCCAGCTGTACGCAGAAAAGTACAGCTCCTATTTTACCGGCATCTGAACCAATGAAAAACAGGCGCATCCGCCAGCCTTTCGGCCTTTGGATGCGCCTGTTTTGTTTTTTGTATAATTTACTGCTTGTGGTACTTGCGGTCCTCTTCCTCGTAAACAGGGTCACAGGTCAGGTACATTCCCAGCCGGTTCAGGGTGCTGGTATCCACACCCGAAAGCAGCACGGTGGAGTGCACATCGCAGCCCTTGAGGTTGGGCAGCTGATGCATGGCCGCTGCAGCCTGCTCGTTGGAAGCAGCCGAGCTGGAAAGCGCGATCAGGATCTCGTCGGTGTGCAGGCGGGGATTCTTGCCGCCAGATAGTTGGTCTTGAGGGTCTGGATGGCTCAATGGAAGCCGCACTCACAAGGTCGGTCTCCTGCGGGATACCGGCCAGCACCTTGAGAGCATTCATCAGAGCAGATGCTGCTGCACCCAGCAGCGGACCGGTCTTGCCGGTAACAACGGTGCCGTCCGGCAGCTCAATGGCGGCAGCAGGGGCCCCGCCGGTGCTCTCGCTGCGGGCATGAGCCTGCTTTTCCACTTCGCGCTGGCCCACGGTCAGGTCGGCCTGATTCATCAGCAGTTCCAGCTTGTAGCGCTCGGTCTCCTTGACCGTGCCGGTGATCTTCTGCTCACACAGCACTTGAAGTAGCGGCGCAGGATCTCCTTGCGGGAGGCTTCGCGGCAGACCGCATCGTCCACGATGCAGTTGCCTGCCATGTTCACGCCCATGTCCGTGGGGGACTTATACGGGCTTTTGCCAGCGATCAGCTCAAACATGGCGTTCACCACCGGGAAGATCTCAATATCGCGGTTGTAGTTGACGGTGGTCACGCCGTAGGCTTCCAGATGGAACGGGTCGATCATGTTCACATCGTTCAGGTCGGCTGTAGCGGCTCGTAGGCAGATTCACCGGGTGCTTGAGGGGAATGTTCCAGATGGGGAAGGTCTCGAACTTGGCGTAACCGGCCTTCACGCCGCGCTTGTACTCATGGTACAGCTGGGAAAGGCAGGTGGCCATTTTGCCGCTGCCGGGGCCGGGGGCCGTGATGACCACCAGCGGGCGCTGGGTCTCGATGTAATCGTTCTTGCCGTAGCCCTCGTCGCTGACGATGCGGGCCACATCGTTGGGGGTAGCCGGGAATTTTGTAGTGGCGGAAGGTGCGGATGCCAGACTGTTCAGCCGCTTTTCAAAGGCCTCCACCTCCGGTGCAGCGGCGTACTTGGTCACGCACACGCTGCCCACATACAGGCCTACTTCCTGGAAGGCATCGATCAGGCGCAGCACATCCAGATCGTAGGTGATGCCGTAGTCGCCGCGGATCTTGTTGCTGATGATGTCCTCGGCGCTGATAACGATGACCACCTCGGCCTGATCCTTCAGCTGCAGCAGCATCTGCAGCTTGGAATCGGGCTGGAAGCCCGGCAGTACGCGGGACGCGTGGTAATCATCGAACAGCTTGCCGCCGAATTCCAGATAGAGCTTGTTGTCGAACTTCTTGATGCGCTCACGGATGTGCTCCGACTGCATCGAGAGATATTTGTCGTTGTCAAATCCAATTTTCATCGTTCGTTTCCTTTTCCTCTTTGCTGTGCCCGGCACACCGCACCGGAACTTTTCCATAACAGAAACAGTATACCACACTCAAAACCGGGTGCAATCCAAAAGGGCGGCTGCAAAGCTTTTTCCAGCAAATGCGGTGTTTCGCGCTGTTCTTTGCTGCATTTTTTGTGAAAATGGTTCTTGCCGCGTTTTTGACAGCGGGTGTATCATGTTATATCTGATTGGATTGGAAGTCGTGGGCGGTTACTTTTTCTTTTTATCCTTCTGATCCTTCGCGCGATCCTGCGTAATACAGCAAGCCCCCGGGTCTCCCCGGGGGCTTGCTGCAGCTTTATGAAGTATCTCGAATATGGAAGGAATGGCGTTTATTCTGCGTCGGTACGGTTTTTCTTGAGCAAGCTCAGGATCACAGCACCCAGCACGCTGCCCACAGCCAGCGCCACACAGTACAGAGCGGTATGGTCCACGACTGGGAACACGAAGATGCCGCCGTGCGGTGCACGCAGAGCGCAGCCGAAGGTCATGGAGAGCGCACCGGCCACCGCTGCACCGGCCACGCAGCTGGGCAGAACGCGCAGCGGATCTGCTGCTGCATAAGGGATCGCACCCTCGGTGACGAAGCACAGGCCCATGACGTAGTTCACGATGCCGTTGCGGCGCTCGTCGCAGTCCACTTCTTGGGGCAGAAGGTGGTGGAGAGGGCGATCGCGATGGGAGGAACCATGCCGCCCACCATGACAGCGGCCATCACCTCATAGTTGCCGGAGGCAAGGGCTGCCGTGCCAAAGACGTAAGCTGCTTTGTTGAACGGGCCGCCCATATCAATGCTCATCATACCGGCCACGATGGCACCCAGCAGCACCTTGGAGGTGCCGCCCATGGCGTTCAGGCAATCAGTCATGGCAGTGTTGATCATGCCCATGACCGGGTTGATGCCGCACATCACCGCGCCGAGGATGAGCATACCGCCCAGCGGGTAGATGAGCATGGGACGGATGCCATTCAGGCTGGCAGGCAGCTTTTCGGTGATCTTTTTCAGCAGCTCGACGATGTAGCCTGCAGCAAAACCGGCCAGCAGTGCAGCAAGGAAGCCGCCGGAACACCGGTGGTCTCACCCGCTGCAATGCCTGCAAAGTTGGTGCCGTTCATGGCCAGCACACCGCCCACAAAACCGACCGCCAGACCCGGACGGTCCGCGATGGACATGGCAATGAAGGCAGACAGGATGGGCAGCATGTAACCGAAGGCTGCGCTGCCCACCGTCTTAAAGAAGGCAGCAACCGGGGTGTTCATGCCAAGTTGGAGGGATCGATGGTGTAATCGTCCAGCAGGAACGCCAGTGCGATCATGATGCCGCCGCCCACCACGAAGGGCAGCATGTGGGAGACACCGTTCATCAGGTTCTTGTACAGAGCGCGGCCAAAGCTGTCCTTGCCGGAAGCATCCTCGGCGGCCTGTGCGCCGCCCTCGGCGTGGTAAACAGGCACCTCGCCGTGCACGATCTTCTTGATGAGCTCCTCCGGCTTGTGGATGCCATCGTCCACCCGGGTGAACAGCACCGGCTTGCCGTCGAAGCGGGCGGTCTCCACCTTCTTTTCTGCTGCCACGATGATGCCGTCGCAGTTTGCGATCTCTTCTCTGGTGAGGATGTTCTTTGCTCCATCCGAGCCATTGGTCTCCACCTTGGTGGGCAGACCCAGCTTGTCACCGGCCTTGGTCAGGGCTTCCGCTGCCATATAGGTGTGGGCGATGCCGTTGACGCAGGCGGTCACGGCCAGAATGCGGTAGCCGCTCTGGGGGATCTCCTGCTGGGTGAAGCTCTCCGCGCCGAACTGAGCCTCCTCCTGTGCATCGATGCAGTCAAGGAACTCTGCCGGGGTCTTTGCGGCCTTCAGCTTTTCTACAAAGTCCTCGTTCATCAGCATCTGCATCATACGGGCCAGCATGTCCACATGCAGGCTGCCGTTTTCCGGGGCCGCAATGGCAAACAGCAGGTCGGTGGTACCGTCGTCCTCGGCATTGTACTGCACAGGGCTGCTCAGCCGCAGCGCCGCCAGACTGGGCCGGGTGACTACATTGGTCTTGGCGTGGGGCACTGTGATGCCGTTGTCCACATAGGTGGAGCCCTCCGCCTCACGGGCATAAAGGGCCTTTTTGTAGGCATCCTTGTCCGTGATGTTGCCATGGGTGGCCTGCAGCTCCACCAGACGGCTGATGATCTGCTCCTGATCGGTCAGAGCCTCATCCAGTGCGATGGACTGCGCGGTGAATAATTCCGTAATACGCATGATTTTTCTCCCTTCCTGTATAACTGCAACCCTCTCCGTCACAGAGGGTCAAATTTCCTTCAGCAGTTCGTCGATTTTTTCTTTGGTGGCAAGACCCAGACTGAACGCGGTGGCACTGCCGCAGGCTGTGCCCAGACGCAGTGCAAAGGAATAGCTCCGGGTCTGCATCCAGCCAGCCACAAAGCCGGCCACCATGCTGTCGCCTGCGCCCACGCTGTTTACGACCTTGCCCTTGGGGCAGCCGATGCGGTGCACCTCGCCATTTTCGTCCACCAGCAGGGCACCGTCGCCCGCCATGCTTACCAGCACGTTGCGAGCGCCCTTTTGCTGTAGGGTGCGGGCCGCAGCAATGATCTCTTCGTCCGTAGTCAGCACCCTGCCCACGATTTCGCCCAGCTCGTGGTTATTGGGCTTGATGAGGAAGGGGTGGTACTGCAGCACGTTCACCAGCAGGTCGCGGGTGGCATCCACCACAGCACGCACGCCCCTGCCTGCAGCCGGGCCAGCAGCCGCTCGTAGGTATCCTGCGAAAGGCTTGCCGGGATGCTGCCCGCCAGAATGAGGATATCATCCTCGTTCAGGCTGTCCAGCTTCTTTCCAGCTCCTGCATGGCGCTCTCCGGAATGTCGGGTCCTGCGCCGTTCAGCTCGGTCTCCTGCCCTGCCTTGATCTTGACATTGATGCGGGTCATGCCCTGTTCCAGATGCACAAAATCGGTCTTTAAGCCCTGTGCAGCAAGACCGCGTTCCAGCCATGCGCCGGTCTCACCGGCCACAAAGCCCAGCGCCACGCTCTCGCAGCCCAGCTGTGCCAGCACACCGGACACATTGATGCCCTTGCCGCCCAGCACGCAGTCCTCGCCTTTGGCGCGGTTCACCTCGCCTACTTCCAGCGGTGCATCCAAACGCACCACATAGTCAATGGCCGGGTTGAATGTTACGGTATAAATCATACTTCCGTCTCCTTTACCAGCGTGAATTGTTTGTATTTGGGGTTAGGGCAGCGGTTGGTGAGAATGGCACCGCCCTGCAGGTCGCAATGACTGCCGGGTAGATGCGGGAAAACTTGGCATCATCCACAAGGAACCAGGCTTCCCGTGCACGGTGCACTGCCGCTGCTTTCACGGCAGCTTCCTCGGGGTCCGGCGTGGTAAAACCGGCATCCAGCGCCACACCGTTGGCACCCATGAACGCTTGGTAAAATTGTAGCGCTGCAGGCTGGTGACTGTGGGTGCACCCACAATGGCTTCGGTCTCGGGCCGCAGCAGTCCTCCGGGCAGATACACCCGGCAGCCTTTCGGGCCAGTGCCCGGGCATGGGCCACGCCGTTGGTCACATAGCTGGCTTTGAGGGCATCCCCCGCCAGTGCACGCACCAGCTCCAGCGTGGTGGAGCCTGCATCGATGAACACAAAATCATCGGCGTTGATGAGCTTTGCCGCCGCCTGCGCGATGCTGCGCTTCTGCTCCACCGCCAGCGTTTCCTTTGCTTCCATGGTGGGTTCATCCGCCAGAAAACGGCTGTCCGGCAGGGTGGCACCGCCGTGCACCTTGTTCAGCTTGCCCAGCCGGTCCAGTTCGGTCAGGTCGCGCCGGATGGTGGATTCGCTGGTGTTCAGCGCCTCGCACAGTTCCTGCACCGTCACGGTGCGCTTGCGGTTCAGCTGTTCCATGATCAGGCTGAAGCGTTCTTCTGCCAGCATCGGCATTCTCTCTCCTTTGGTTTGATCTTATCTTTGACGGTTTATGACCGTTTGTGCGTTGTTTTGGTTGATTGCATCTTTATTATAGCAAATACAGCACCAAAATCAATCATTTCCAGTCAATTCCATTCATTTTCGTTCACAAAAAATTGTCTTTAAATTTGTGCAGGGAGCACAAAAGCTGGGATACAAGCATTTTGTGCAAACAAAAAAGCCGCCGTGCGTACCAATCGCACAGCGGCCGGAGAGATGGCTTATTGAGAAATCACTCGGCAGTCCAGTAGAAATCGTCGCCGGGCATTGCGCCGCCCACTGCCTTGGGGTCGGCATCAAACAGCACCTGCAGATAAGCGGATGCGTTGGTCTTGAGCTCGTCGCCGGTCAGGCAGACGATGTTGCAGTTGGGCAGGGCCTTCTTGGCAATGGCAGCCTTGGCCACAACACCCTGCTCCTCGCACAGAGCGGCAGTGCCGTCCAAATCGGCGTTGGCAGCTTCCACGCTCTTGGCGTAGTCGGTAAGGAATGCGGCCACAACATCCGGGTGTTCCTCGGCATACTCCTTGCGCACCACGGTCACGCCGGTGATGAGCTGCGTATCCGCGACCTTGTTCCATTCCTCGGTCAGGTCGAGGGCCACACGCAGGGTGTCGTCCTGCAGGCCGGCTGCAGTCACATAGGCTGGGGCAGAACTGCAATGGCATCCTCGGTATTGGCCATCTGGGCCGTGACCTCGGTGGCCTCGCTGTAGTATTCAATGGTCACGTCCTTGTCCGGGTCGATGCCGTTGGCGTTCAGAAGATAGCGCAGCACGTACTCCGGCGTGGTGCCCTTGCCGGTGGACAGGATGGTACGGCCTGCAAGGTCTGCCATGGACTGGATCGTATCGCCGCCTTTTTCCACTACGTACAGCACGCCCAGCGTGTTGACGGCCACAGCCTGAATGCCGCCCTCCGTCTTCTGATACAGGGTGGCGGCCAGATTTGCCGGGATGGCAGCCATGTCCAGCTCGCCCTTCATCAGCAGCGGCACGATCTCATCGGCAGCGCCGTAAAGCTGCAGGTCGTAATCCATGGAAGCGGTGCCATCCTCTTCCATGCTCAGCAGGTTGACAAGGCCCATGGTGTGGGGCCTTTCAGGCCGGCAATGCGCAGAGCATCGGTGGTGGACAGTTCCTTGGCTTCCTCACTGGAAGCGGCTTCCGAAGCAGCCTCGGGGACAGCTTCGCTGGAAGCTGCACTGGATGCAACAGAGCTGGATGCCGCACCGCCGCAGGCGGCAAGGCTCAGCACAAGGGCCAGAGCCAGCAGCATGGATGTCAGTTTTTTCATGCGGGGTTCCCTCTTTCCTCACAAGACCGCGCCATTTTGTGCCTGAAAATTTTGCACAGAACCATGGGTCGGTCTTTTCATATTTTTTACAAGGCAAATTTGCAAAATCATTTGCTTTGCGGGTCTAAGTTTACTATAATAGAGTCAAAAATACCGTTGCGTGTGCAACGGAATTGCAGGAGGGCTGTGGGAAGCCGGATCTTTCCCACGGAATTGTGATGAAAAACTTCTTCCGCTGTTATGCTCCACCTCTTTATTCAATGGTCTGACCCCTGAAGAGCTGCAGACCCTGCTGGCTCAGCTGGGTGCCGTTATGCGCAGCTATGGCAAAGGCGAAGCGCTTGTTCTGGCGGGCGAACCCAACCGCAGGGTGGCATCGTACTGTCCGGTGAGCTGGAAGCCTACCGTCCGGGCCGCAGGGTGCGCGCATTCCCATCACTCACATGGAACCGGGCGGCGTGTTCGGCGATGTGCTGAGCGGTTCCAGTCTGGCAAGCCCGGTCACGGTGATGGCTTCGGTGCCCTGCGAGGTGCTGCTGATTCCCTACGAGCGGCTGCTGCTTTCGGATGGCAGTCCGGCGCACCAGCAGACATTGCGCAATCTGGTGCGCACCATCAGCGATAAATATTTTTCCCTCTCCCGCCGCATCGACCTGCTGGTGCTCAAAAGCCTACGGGCCAAAGTGTGCGCCTATCTGCTCAGTGAAGCCGAGCGGGCTGGCAGCCTGACCTTCAGCATCCCGTTCTCCCGCATCCAGCTGGCAGATTACCTGAACTGCGACCGCAGCGCCCTCAGCCGCGAGCTGAGTCAGATGCAGCGGGACGGCCTGCTGGACACCTACAAAAGCAGCTTCAAGCTGCTGGAGCCTGCGGTACTGAAGCAAATGGTGCAGTGACCATTTGAATAGCCGCCGTGTGCGCTTTGGCTGTATTCAGCTGAAATTTTATTTTTATATTTGAGTTTTAGAAAAATCTACGGATTTTTCTAAAACTCTTTTTCACTGGAAGGCCGTAACCGTCAGCGGCATCATCTTGTTATTTTTAATATAGGAGTATTTTTAAATATGTCAAAACCGATTTTATGGATCGTGATCCCCTGCTACAACGAGGAGCAGGTGCTGCCCATTACAGCTCCCATGTTTCTGGAAAAGATCAGCGGCCTTGCCGCACAGGGCCTTGTGAGCGAGAAGAGCCGGGTGCTGTTCGTGAACGACGGCTCCAAAGACAAGACATGGGAACTGATCCAGAGTTTTGCCGCACAGGACGAGCACTACATCGGCATTTCCCAGAGCCGCAACCGCGGCCACCAGAACGCCGTGCTGGCAGGCTTGATGGAGGCACTGCACAGCGGCACCTGCGATGTTACCATTTCCATCGACTGCGATGGTCAGGACGACATCAACGCCATGGACGAGATGGTTAAAAAGTATCTGGACGGTGCCGAGGTGGTCTACGGCGTGCGCAGCCGCCGCGATACAGATACCTTCTTCAAGCGCTTCACCGCCGAGGGCTTTTACCATGTGATGAACGCTCTGGGCGCAGACATCGTGTTCAACCACGCAGACTACCGCCTCATCAGCACCCGTGTGCTGGAAAGCTTTGCCGACTACAGGGAAGTGAACATTTTCCTGCGCGGCATGGTGCCGCTGGTTGCTTCAAGAGCGAGGTAGTCACCTACGAGCGCCACGAACGCCTTGCCGGTGAGAGCCACTATCCGCTGAGCAAGATGCTGGCCCTTGCCTTTGACGGCATCACCAGTCTTTCCAACAAGCCCATCCGCCTTATTACCGGATCTGGCATCTTTGTGAGCCTGATCAGCTTTATCGGAGTCATCTGGGCCATCATCGAAGCTGCCATGGGCAGCGTGGTGGCCGGCTGGGCCTCCACTATCTGCATCGTCTGCTTTGTGGGCGGCGTGCAGTTGGTGTGCTTAGGCGTGATCGGCGAGTATATCGGCAAAATTTATATGGAGACGAAAGCCCGCCCGCGCTACATCATCAGCGAGCGCACCTGGGCACCCTACGAAAGGAAGTATCACGGATGAGCAAACAGAGCTGGCGGGGCAGCACCCTGCTGAACCCGGAACCGCCGGTATTGGTGTCCTGCGGCGGGCTGGAAAGGCCCAATCTCATCACTATCGGCTGGACGGGCACCATCTGCACCCAGCCCAGCATGGTGTCCATCAGCGTTCGGCCGGAGCGCTACAGCCACCACCTCATTCAGGAAAGCGGACAGTTTGCCATCAACCTGCCCACCGAAGCGCTGGTGCGTTCGGTGGACTGGTGCGGCGTTAAAAGCGGCCGTGATGTGGATAAATTTGCCGCCTGCGGCCTGCATTCTGCCCCCGGCAGCGTGCTGACCGACTGCCCCATTCTGGAAGAAAGCCCGGTCAATCTGGAATGCAAGGTAACTCAGGTGATCCCGCTGGGCAGCCACGACCTGTTCCTTGCCGAAGTGGTGGCCTGTGATGTGGACGAAAGCCTGCTGGACGAAAACGGCAAGCTGTGTCTCGAAAAGGCAAAGCTCATCGTCTACAGCCACGGCGAATATCTGGCACTGGGCAAAAAGCTGGGCACCTTTGGCTACAGCGTGCGCAAAAAAAGCCGGTAAGGCGTAAAAAATAATTTGCATTTCATCGCTTGACTTTTGCCCAAAACTGCATATACTAAAGATAGGCAATGTAGAGAGATTGAATCCATCGGGTTCATGCCGAAACACGAAGCCCCCGGTAGTGTCAGTACCGGGGGCTTCTTTTAGTGTTTGCTGCCCTTGCCGATCTTACCGTCGATCCATGTACACAGATAGTAGGCAACTACCTGCGCGGCAACGGTTTGGATAAATGTAGAGAGAGTTTCCAAGGGGTTCACCTCCTTTCCGCGGTTAGGGGAATGGAGAAGGGCCGCAGGAACAGTATAGCATAAAAACCGTATCGCGCAATTTTGACGCAATACCGGTTTTTGTGCATTTATTCGTGCTTTACGCGCTGGATCTCGCCCAGATCGTAGGGGGTGTTCTGGTAGACGTAGTAGTTCAGCCAGTTCTCATACAGCAGGTGGGCGTGGGCACGCCAGCGGAACAGCGGTGGCTTTGTGGGATCATCGTCCGGGTAGTAATTCACCGGCACATGGATGGGCAGGCCCTTGTCCACATCGCGGCGGTACTCTGAATCCAGCGTGTATTTGTCGTACTCCGGGTGGCCGGTGACAAAGATCTGCCGTCCGTTCTCGGTGCTCATGAGGAAAGGCCCGGCCGCATCGCTCTCGGCAAGGATGCGCAAAGCCTTACAGTTGTCCACATCCTCGCGGCTGATGCCGGTGTGGCGGCTGTGAGGCGCATAGAACACCTCGTCAAAGCCGCGCACCAAAGGGTTCGACGGGCGGGTGACCCGGTGCTCGAACACGCCGAACATCTTTTCCGGCAGCAGCTGCTTGTGCACGCCGTAGTGGTAGTACAGGCCAGCCTGTGCACCCCAGCACACATGCAGGTGGAGTAGACATTCGTCTCGCTGAAGTCCATGATCTCGCACAGCTCCGGCCAGTAATCCACCTGCTCAAAGTCCATGGTCTCCACCGGTGCGCCGGTGATGATCATGCCGTCGTAGCGGTTGTTCTTCACCTCGTTGAAGTTCTTATAGAACGATTCGAGGTGTGCTGCCGAAACGTGGGTCGCCGCATGGCTGGCCGTCTGCAGCAGGGTCATGTGCACCTGCAGCGGGGTATTTGCCAACAGACGGGCGATCTGGGTCTCGGTGGTGATCTTGGTGGGCATCAGGTTCAGGATCAGGATCTCCAGTGGGCGGATGTGCTGGGCAAGGGCGCGCTCACGATGCATGACGAAGATATTTTCGTTGTAGAGGGCATCGTAAGCAGGCAGGGTCTTTGGGATGATCAGCGGCATAGTTCGTACTCCTAACGATTTAGAATAGCCTCCGCTGACGCTCTGGCTATCTTCAGCGGAATTTATTTTTATATTTTGCGTTTGTCGCGCCCTGCGGGGCGCTCCAAACGCGTTTTTACGAGAAGGGCCGGAACCGATAGATGCTGCTGAACTCACCTTTTAGATTTTATCCAGCGCCTGTGCAATATCTGCGATGAGGTCTTCGCTGCTTTCCAGACCGCAGCTCATGCGCACCAGCTCTGCGGGCACACCGGCGGCTTTCAGCTGCTCATCGTTCATCTGGCGGTGTGTGCTGGATGCAGGGTTCAGGCAACAGGTGCGGGCATCGGCCACATGGGTCTCGATGGCTGCCAGCTTCAGGTTCTTCATAAAGATGCTTGCAGCCTCACGGCCGCCGGCCAGACCAAAGCTGACCACGCCGCAGCTGCCATTCGGCAGATACTTCTCCGCCAGTGCATGGTACGGGCTGGACTCCAGGCCGCAGTAGTTCACGTAGGCCACCTTGGGATGGCTTTCAAGGAACTCTGCCACGGCCATGCCGTTGGCGCAGTGGCGCTGCATCCGCACATGCAGGCTTTCCAGACCGAGGTTCAGCATGTAGGCGTTCATGGGCGACTGCATGGAGCCAAAGTCACGCATCAGCTGCGCGGTAGCTTGGTGATAAAGGCACCCTCTTTGCCGAAACGCTCGGCGTAGGTGATGCCGTGGTAGCTGTCGTCCGGAGTGCACAGGCCGGGGAACTTCTCGGCATGGGCCATCCAGTCGAACTTGCCGCCGTCCACGATGGCACCGCCCAGCACCGCGCCATGACCGTCCATGTACTTGGTGGTGGAGTGGGTCACGATATCCGCGCCCCACTCAAAGGGGCGGCAGTTGACCGGCGTGGGGAAGGTGTTGTCCACGATCAGGGGCACGCCGTGGGCGTGAGCAGCTTGGCGAACTTCTCGATATCCAGCACGGTCAGGGCAGGGTTGGCAATGGTCTCGCCGAACACCACCTTGGTGTTGGGCCGGAAAGCGGCGTTCAGCTCCTCCTCGGTGCACAGCGGGTCCACAAAGGTGGCCTCAATGCCCATCTTCTTCATGGTGACAGAAATGAGGTTGAAGGTGCCGCCGTAGATGGTGCTGGATGCCACGATATGGTCACCGGCCTCGCAGAGGTTGAACAGGGCAAAGAAGTTGGCTGCCTGACCGCTGGAGGTCAGCATGGCGGCGGTTCCGCCCTCCAGCTCGCAGATCTTCTTGGCCACAAGGTCACAGGTGGGGTTCTGCAGGCGGGAGTAGAAATAGCCGTCGGCTTCCAGGTCGAACAGCTTGCCCATATCCTCGCTGGTGGCATATTTGAAGGTGGTGGACTGGATGATGGGGATCTGGCGGGGCTCGCCATTGCCGGGCGTATAACCGCCCTGCACACAGATGGTATCACGGTTCATTGCAACATACTCCTTTACTGGGTTTGTCCGAATAGTACAATTCCCCGCAGGAGCACATGTCTCCGGCGGGGAATTGAAACGTTAAATTTAAACTCCTGCTCCGAGGGCAAGGCTCTGCTCTGCATAACCTCTCCGTCATCCTCGCTAACGCTCGATGCCACCTCCCCTAGTAGGGGAGCTGTCGCGGCGAAGCCCGCGACTGAGAGGTTTGACAACAGGCACGGATACTTTTTTACTTCCTCAGCCGCTTATCGCTTCTGGCGGCCCAGAAGGTGCCAACGGTCTGGAAGATCTGCACCAGCAGCACCAGCAGGATGACGCAGACGATCATAATGTTGGTCTGGTAGCGGTAGTAGCCGTAGGAAAGGGCGATCTTGCCCAGACCACCGCCGCCGATGACACCGGACATGGCCGAGTAGCCCAGAATGGTGGTCAGGGCCGTGGTCATGCTGGAGATCAGGCCGGGGCAGCACTCGGGGGATCATTACCTTGGTGATGATCTGGAACGGGGTCGCACCCATGCTCTGGGCGCTTCCACCACACCCTCATCCAACT
>ENA-OQDF01000641-OQDF01000641.1-human-gut-metagenome-genome-assembly--contig:-NODE-641-length-14619-cov-5.218189_pt1 | contig 14619 bp, 18 predicted proteins | sample MGYA00242769_ERZ504597 | MGnify/ENA primary metagenome ERZ504597 (study PRJEB26092, sample SAMD00036305) | human gut metagenome | host: Homo sapiens | study: EMG produced TPA metagenomics assembly of...
AAGCCCGGAAGGGATAAACGCTGAAGGCATCTAAGCGTGAAGCCCCCCTTAAGATGAGATATCCCATTCGAAAGAAGTAAACCCCCTTGAAGACGACGAGGTAGATAGGGCAGAGGTGGAAGTGCAGTAATGCATGGAGCTGACTGTTACTAATCGGGTGAGGGCTTGACCAAGAATCGCAGGAAGAATGAATCTCAAGGAAATGTCAACATGTATGTAGTTTTGAAGGTGCAAACCTTTATTCCTCCTTAGCTCAGTCGGTAGAGCATGCGGCTGTTAACCGCAGTGTCGTTGGTTCGAGTCCAACAGGGGGAGTTTTCGGAAACATGAAGTCCGATATCAAATTCAATTTTCTACCAGGCTCCATGGTCAAGCGGTTAAGACACCGCCCTTTCACGGCGGTAACAGGGGTTCAAATCCCCTTGGAGTCATTATGTAAGATTTCTTACATATAATAAAAAGTGAATATGGTGCCATAGCCAAGTGGTAAGGCAAAGGTCTGCAACACCTCTATCCCCGGTTCAAATCCGGGTGGCACCTCTTGAAAAACCTTAGAAGTATCTTCTAAGGTTTTTTTGCGTTAATGTATACTGGCACTTGCGATAGTGACACAGGATTGATTCTGATAATTTCTGGAAGTCACAGAAATAACAGGCTACAGGAGAGGGAATTTCGGTGGCTCCTGAACTGTTAGATGTTCACCGATCAGCTTCTCCATCCAGACCATATTATACCAGTGGTTGAATTTGTAACCGCATTTATGGAACTCACCTACAAGACGATATCCCATATGAGTGTGAAATTCTACACTGTTTTTGTCAAGATGTTCATCTTCCTTTGGAGGATAGGCAATGCAGGCATTCATATTCAAGATACCCTGTTCACGTAAAGCGGTTTCAAGGGCATCATGAAGCATGCGGCCTATCCCTCTGTGTTTAAGAGACTGATCAACATAAATAGATGTTTCCACAGCCCAGTCATATGCAGGTCTTTCATGGAAAGGACCTGCATATGCATATCCAAGCAAAGTTCCTTTTTCCTCAGCTACAAGGTAAGGGTATTTTCTCAGAGTGTGTTGAATCCGGGAAGCAAATTCTTCTGTGGAGGGAACATCATATTCAAAGGTGATGGCTGTATTTTCTACATATGGTCTGTAAATTTTAAGCAGTGCCGGTGCATCTGCAGCAGAAGCGGTACGGATTATTATTTTATTGTCCATGATAATTTCCTTTCTGAAGTGTGTTTGAAAAATATATGTAACTATTCATCAAATTCTGCAGTCACTATAAAACCTCGCGGTGTATGTTCAATATTTTTTACGATTCCTTTTCTGGATTTGATGCGTTCTGCATTGGGATAACAGCCGGACATTGCCACAGCCGGTTCAATGATATAACTGTAATTCATAAAAGACTGATATTCGGAAATTTCTATTTCATCTCCCACATTTATTAATCCCTGACGTTCCATTTTAAATTTTTCCTGACGCATATAATTCCTTCTTTCTGTGTCAAGCGGATAAAATCATCCGCTTTGCTACGCAGCTTTACACCGAATAACTGCTCCGCAGGGGACTTACCTGATTCGGTTAAATAGAGTAACAGTTCAGTATATGATTGTTTTACCAAAGTGCTGTCATAAGTGAAGCTGCCATATAAGTATAACACAAAAAAGTAAACAACAATGATTGTTATAAAAAAGTAAAATAAATGAAAAAAGTACTTGAATACGTAGGATTAAGCATATATAATTAATAGAAATTGTGCTGTTTACAGATAAATGTCAGAACTTTGCGACTGACAGTATTTTGGAAGCTGCTTTTTATATTGATACGGAAAGGGGAAATTACATGAAAACGATCGTCGTTTGTGATGATGTTGAGATTGAAAGACTTCTTTTAAAAGAAATATTGTGTCAGTATTTTGAAGAAATAAATGAAGAGGTTTCAATTGTAGAATATGATTCAGGAGAGACGCTTATAGCCGATGTGGAAGAAGGATACGTTGCTATGGATCTGCTTTTTCTGGACATTTATATGAAGAAACTTAATGGAATGGAAACTGCAAGAAAATTGAGACAGATACAGTGTAAGGTGCCGATCATTTTTCTTACCGCCTCACCGGATTATGCCATAGAGAGTTATGAAGTACAGGCTTCCGGATATTTGTTGAAATCATTTTCAGAAGAGAAACTGATGAAACTTCTGAACAGGATTCTTAAAACGGATATGAAAAGGCGTGTTGCAATCAAAAACAGAAGACAGTACCGTTATCCATGTACAGATGATATCATGTATATTGACAGCGATAAACATAATGTCACCCTGCATCTGTCAGATGGTTCCGAAATTATAACAGTGGACAAGCTGGGAGAAATTGAGAAGAGAATTAACGAGAAACGTTTTCTGCGCTGCCATCAGAGTTATCTGGTGAATATGGATTATATTAAGGATGTAGAGGACGATTTTATTATGGAAGATGGAACACTTGTGCCTATACGTGTTCGTGGGCGGAAAGAAATACTGGATACGTACTATGATTATTTTGTAAATCATTTTGGAGACTCAAAGGACACTTTTGCAGAATAAATTGCTGAATTTGCATAAAATGAAAAGTGGGCATAAATGCTGATATAATACACATTAAGGTACAGCTGATATAAAAACAGATAAACTGGGAACGGGGAATGCAAGACACAGTATTATTGTTTTAAATCAGCCGTTATACCTGACCTATTATTAAAAAGTGTGTGAAAAGTGTGTGTTATAAAATGTGTGTGAATGTGTGAAAAATCCCCACCGAAAGTCAATGTTTCCTCGGCATTGAGATTTCGGTGGGGATTTTTGATATAATATTATCTGATATCAGATGCATCAGAAGAATCCTGTTCAGCAGTTGTCAGGGCAAGCTCCAGAGAAGTGTCTGTAAAGAAGGTATTAGCATTATACAGGTACAGAATTTCCTGAACATTTTCAACCTGCATTAACTGCTCCAGATCTCCAAAGTAATAACGGGGATCAATCATTATGATCTTTCGGTAATGCTGAGCAAGAAATGGGATGAAGCTGTTTGCGTATGAATCCTTAAGCACAAGCAGTGTATTATCTGTTTCAGTAGGAGTACTGATCTTTATCTGAGCGTGGTTTCCACCAAAGAATAATGCATATTTATCTCTTGTCTCAAGTTTCTCAGTATCATAGAAGCTGGCACTTTTTTCTGTTCGTCTACATAATTAACTACAGAAGAGAGTGCCTGATCTCCGGTGGGGAGAAATACATCGATCTCATCTTTTTCGCCGGAGCGGAAACCGCTTTTGGCAGACAGTGTTCCCTGAAAAGAACGGGTGACAGGTGCTTTGTCATAAGTGTCTGCTGAAGTATCAATTCCCATATCTTTGGCTGCCTTAAGATAGGCATAATAAGCACCCTGGGTAGTCCAGTGATGATCAGTGTGATAATAGAGGTCTTCCATTTTGTGATCTTTAAAAGTACTGCGAACATCAATAAAGGTCACACCTGCATCGGTCAGGGAGGCAGAGAGGCTGTCAAGCCAGGAATTCTGATCCTGGACAGGGGCAAAAGCAGGAAGCCTGTCGCTTAGGATATTCACAGAATTTGGGGCGATCAGTGCATATTGTTTCAGATCAGAATGTTTTTGCGCAAAGTCAGTCATTGCTTTTACAGTGGCGTCATACTGTGTCTGATCAGGCGCTTTAAATTCTTCCATAAGATATCCGGATTTTCCAACGTATACGCCATTAGATTCTACTTTTCCCATCAGACGGTCAGTTCCGGCTTTCAGGGTAATCCACAGATCGCGAAGTGGAAACTGATCATTTTCATAGGTTTCAAATTGTTTTTCAAATCCGCCGGAAGCAATCTGACTGCCGTTTAAATGAGGCAGGGAAGAAAGTACGCGTTTTCTTTTTCAGAAAACCCTCTGTCAGGAAGCACAATGCTCAGAATGAGTACGATCAAGGGGATAAATAAAATAAAAGTCCCATTCTGTGGAAAAATAAACGATAATTTCTTAATGATTTTTTCATATTGTTTACCTTCTAAAATTTTGCATATAAAAATGGTGTGTAAGAGTTATAAACCATATAAGCAATCGATAATGCAAATAAAATAAGATTTATGATCACTGCAGCAACAGGTCTGCGTCTGACCAGACGCTTAAAGTACTGGTAAGGAGCAGGACGGCACATAAGAATACTGATCAGAAGAAGGACAAATCCTGTCCTGAGGTAGTAAAGTGCAGTTTTGTCTATGAAACCGGAAGCTCCGATCCCAAACATAGTTCCAAGGTAATGGCCAAGAGCACCAAAGTCTGTCTGGCTGAAGAATACCCATCCGATCATGACTACAAGCATAGTGTATACAGTGCAAAGCCAGGATGGTATTTTTTCAGATATTTCTGAAGTACAAATTTTTCGAGTAAAAGGAAGAGCCCATAATAAACACCCCACAGTACGAAATTCCAGCTTGCACCATGCCATAGACCGGTAAGTGCCCATACAACAAGGATATTTCGGATATGTTTCAGAGTGGAGACCCGATTACCGCCAAGCGGGATATAAATATAATCTCTGAACCAGCTTCCAAGAGAAATATGCCAGCGTCTCCAGAATTCAGAAACACTGGTGGAAATATAGGGATAATCAAAGTTCTTATTAAAATCAAATCCCAGCATTTTTCCCAGACCGATGGCCATATCCGAATAGCCGCTGAAGTCAAAATAAAGCTGCATTGTATAAGCCAGAATGCCAAGCCATGAAGTAAATACAGACATCTGGGGATGACCACAGATACTGCTGTATAAAACCGAGAGATTATCTGCCAGAAGAACTTTCTTTGCAAGACCTTTGACAAAAAGCTCTGCACCGATACCGAATTTGGAGATATTGATGGTAGCTGCTTCAGCTGCGTCTCTATATCCGTATATCGTACGATTGGTCCGGCAGAGGTATAAGGAAACATTGTGCTGTATACGGCAAAGGTCAGGAAATTCGCTGCGCACTGACCTTACTTAAATAAATATCAAAAAGATAGGACAAATTACGGAAAGTGTAGAAAGAAAGTCCTATCGGCAGCGAAAGCTCCGGATGAGGGATATGGATACCGGTGATTCCTCCGATTGTGTTAAGTAAGAATCCATAATATTTAAAAAACACAAGTACTGCAAGATTTATAATGATAGAGAAGATCAGATTAATTTTCTGTTTCCTGTCATCATAATATAAACGTTCCAGTTCTGTACCCATATAATAGTTGAAGATACTGGAAAACAGCATGAGGATCACATATACAGGTTCTCCCCAGGCATAAAAGATCAGACTGCCCAAAAACAGCAGCAGATTGCGGAGCTTTCCCGGTACCAGGTAGTAGATCAGCATGAAAACCGGAAGAAAGCAGAATATAAAAAATATACTGTTGAATACCATATTAAAAGTTCTCCAATCTGGATATTATGAATATTATAGTAATTCTCTTAACTGCATTTTCTCTTAACGGTATTATTAAGAGGACTGCCATAGTAATGGTTCTGCAGTCCATTAGCGTAAAATGCGGAACAGTTACGAGGATTAAAGTAAAATGCTTATATCATGGAAAGAAAGGCAGTGCGCCAGTTCTGTGCGTCTGCGCCGCACATATAATATACATAGTTTCCTTTTTTCCAACAACTGCATTGTTCAGAAGAGCCATCTGATCTGTGCCATAGCCCTCAAATACCTGCTTCTGACCGGAGAGATGGGCGTTGCATTTTCAAGCAAAGTATTTGCCTGGGTATTGTCAGTGGCCTTCATAATACAGATTTCTTCTACTGCCATGGGTGAAGCGGCTTTGTAGAAGAAATAACCGTCAATATTGCGGTCATCTGTCTGATAATAATGTTTCAGATCGGAACGTGCTTCTTTATTCAAAGAAGTGATATCAGAATCCTGTTCCATAGTCTGTGCAATCTGTTCCATGGGTACATTCTTTGCGCTGTCGGAGGTATACAGGACAGCCAGATATGCGATAAGGAAAAGAACAAATGCACCCTTGATAAAAATATGTAAATAATTTTTCATGCCTTTAACCCCGCGATCTGTGCCATATTTGTCAGCCATTTGGGATAGTAGTCCTGAATCACATGTTCACCGTCCGGTTCATACAGATTCTCTGAACTGTCTGTTACAATCGTTGAGTTGTCAATAAAGGTACATCCCATTTCCTGACAGAGTTTGATAAGTCCTTCATTATAATCAGGGTAATATCCAAGATCAGGAGTCTGTGCGATCGCTTCATCAGTAATCGGCAGAATGCAGTTGATATAAATTGGGACATCCGGTAAGGCTGTCTGGATTTTCTTTATCTGCGTCCTGTATGCATCAATAAATTCTGATGAAGCCGAACCATATATTTCCAGGTCGTTGGAACCAAATGCCATGAACACATGAGAGGGATTCAGAGCAATTGCCGTACTGATCTGATCATCGGCTGCACCTACATTTAATCCTCGTTTGCTGACTACCACATCCGTATCCAGATATCCGTATTCTACGATGGATTCTGTGATAGAGTCACCGATGATGACGTTTCCGGCAAAAACCTGTCGGATTTCTACATCACTTAACAGGGTAGATCCGGAACCGTCTGAAGCATCAGAACCGGAAGAAATGCCGGTTGTCTGTTTCAGAGCCTGAAGCTGTTCTTCTGTCTGTGAAATGTCTGAATTTTCCAGAGCCTGAAGGCGGGCCACATTTTCTTTACAGACAGAATCATTCTCATTTCCGCGGGTGCATAAAAAAATCACTGCACCGGCGAGTATAACACCGACAGGGATAAGAAATAAAACTTTATTCTTTGGTTGTTTTTTCAAAATAAATCCTTCCTATGGAAAAATATCCATTTTATGACATAGTTTTATTTATAGCAATACTCTCAAATGTATTATTTATGAGTATCGCTATAATTATAATACGCACTAAAAAAACTTCAAGGAAAAATTCACAAATTTTACACAAAGTCATGCAGTTGCCTGTGGACGAAGAGAAAGAAAGAAGTTATACTATTTTAGAAGAAATGGAATAGTATTTTTAACCGAATCAAGTAAGTCCCTGCGGAGATTGCGAAAAGCAATAAGAGTGGGTGTGGACTTGCTATCATACAGTCAGGAGGAAAAGGTTATGGGGAAAAAAGTTTCTGATTTTTTAAAAAGCGAGATTTTATCATCGGTTTTTTATCTGGCATTTGGTCTGTGTCTGCTCCTGGTTCCGGACCAGACCGTAAACATTATCTGCAAGATTGTATTCGGACTGGTAATGATCGCTTCCGGTATTTATCATATTGTTATTTATACAGCTGAGAAGGAAAAGGCAACGATTCTTGATTTGTTTACAGGTGTGATCGTCATGGTGCTTGGAATTTTTCTTTTCTTTACACCGCAAATTGTGATCAAAATCCTGCCATATTTACTGGGAGCCTTGGTACTGGTTGACAGTATCTGGAAGATAAAGGGAAGTTACAGACTGAAAAAAGCCCATAGAGGACGCTGGAAGATTATTCTTATTGGCTGTCTGGTATTTATTGCGTTGGGTGTTTCCATGTTGCTCTATTCTTTTTGAGTGTAACCCGGATGATCCTGTTTTCCGGAATTATTCTGACTGCTGATGGAGTTGCAGACATTGTATTTTTGATCATGATTCGTCTTGGAATGAAAAAATCCGAAAAACTCTGTGCTGAAAAAGAACAGGAAGAGAATGGCAAAGAGAAACCATGGGATGACCCGGCAGATGCAGGTCTGGACGAAAAGTGCAGGATAAATCTTTAAATGAAGATGAAACAGAATGGAAGCAAGATACAGATTCTCAGGTTCAGGAAGCGGAGATGGAAATAGAAACCGGGAAGACTGCAGATGCAGCAGATGCAGACGCCATTCTGGATGTAGAGATGCAGACTCCGGATGAAGGCGTGGAAAGTCCCGGCAGAGAAATCCGGGAAATGCTGAAAAATCATGATGAACCGCTGGAAGAATGGAAGGACTGAGTGAAATATGCAGGAACAGAATCCCATTGTACTGATGAATTTCTCCGGAATTTACAGAGAAGAAGAATTCTGGAAAAACAGACAGGTATCCTGGATTGAGCTTCAGGATGTCTGTGGGACAAACTGCTATTGTGATGAGGAAGCAATCGCAGAGATTAATAAACGAACAGAAAATTATCCAACTGCCGGAATCCATTTTATTGATTCCGGAAATTATCACTATATGACAAGACTTTGGCTGACAAGAATGGATCAACCGTTCTGTCTGCTGGTATACGATAATCATACAGATATGCACCTCCGGCTTTTGGTGGGATTTTGTCGTGTGGAGGATGGATCGCGGCAGCGTTGGAGGAACTGGAGAATCTGAAATATGTGATCCTTGTGGGACCGGATGAAGCAGCCTATGAGCAGGTAGATGAGAATCTGAAGGACAGAGTGATATTTCTCTCCAGAGAGAAACTTCAGGTGATGAATGATGAAGAGAGAAACTGGTTTCTCAGGGAAACAGTCAGTGAAGTATGTAATTGGAGAAAATCGGAAGGTTTACAGGAAGATGCTGAAAAATTCCTTCCATTATATATATCTGTTGATAAAGATGTGCTTTGTACAGAGGATGCACAGACGACATGGAGCCAGGGGGATATGAGGCTGACAACTTGGTGTCCGGTGTACAGACTGTATTGGAATGTGCAAAAGAAAGCAGTGGAAAGATTGCCGGTGTGGATATCTGCGGAGAAGCAGATGCGGAAGCGGTACATGAGAATGAAGCCAATGATTATGCAAATGAAAAATTGCTGGAGGTTTTTGAAGGTTTATTTGGGAAATCCGACTGTGAATAATAAATAAAATGAGAGAGTGACAGGAAGTATTTTAAGATTTGAGAGGATTTGAGACATGCATAATGAATTGTTGCATATAGGACCGTTGACGGTATATGGTTATGGATTTATGATCGCCATGGGAGTATTGGCTGCCTGGTTTGTGGCTGAGCAGAGAGCGCGTAAACTGAAACTTGCATGTGAACATATTTTTTATCTGGTAGTGTGCTGCGCCATTGGTGGATTTACATCTGCGAAGATTTTGTTCTGGATCACCAACTGGAGGGAATTTCTGCAGAATCCAAGGCAGATCATAGGATCAGATGGATTTGTGGTATATGGAGGAATCATCGGAGGAATTCTGGTGGGCTGGCTGTACTGCAGGATAAAGAAGTTGAAATTTCTGGAGTATTTTGATCTGATGATGCCATCCATTGCACTGGCACAGGGATTTGGCAGGATTGGATGCTTTCTGGCAGGCTGCTGTTATGGGAAAGAAACTTCAGGGCCTCTGGCGGTTACGTTTACAAATTCAGATTTTGCACCCAATAATGTTGCTCTGATCCCGACACAGATTTATTCCGGTTTTTTGGATTTTGCCCATTTTCTGTTGCTGCTTTATGTGGCAAAGCATAAGAAAGCAGATGGACAGGTGGCTGCCTGCTATCTTATTTTCTACAGTATAGGAAGATTTGTGATCGAATTTTTCAGAGGAGATATTGAAAGAGGAAGCGTAGGAGTATTGTCGACTTCGCAGTTTATTAGTATTTTTACAACTGTGGCTGGAATTATATTATTACTGACTGTTGTGAAGAAACAAAAGCAGGAAGCGAATATCAGTCTGAACAGTAAAGGTTAGAATTGTCATAAAGAGCATATATTGTGCATATCATGTATAAAAATCCAGGGAGGACAGTAATGTTCGGACCTGACGATTTTGAAGTGCAGATACAGCAGGAAGACCCCCCGGGCATTCATGCTGAGCCGTCAATACCGCCGGCACAGGATGAAGAGTACGGGGATTTTATTGTAAAACATGGACAGAATATGGGTGGAAAATTTCTTCCTGTGAATGAATTGTTTGGAATTCTATATATTCCGCTGAATGAGATTGGTCCGCTGGAAATTAATTCCTATACGTATGCATCTTTGCCGAAGTGTTATACATTTATGGATGCGGATGCATTAAATTCATCCGGGATTACGCGGTTACATAATCATCCTTATCTGAAACTTCAGGGAGAGGGCACAGTGATCGCAGTGATTGATTCCGGGATTGATTATCTGAATCCAATCTTTCGAAACGGAGATGTAAGCCGTATTGCATATATCTGGGATCAGACAATTCCGGGAAATGAGGATGAACAGGTTCCTTATGGAAAGGTTTTTACCGGAGAGGAAATTAATCAGGCATTGCTGTCGGAGAATCCACAGGAGATTGTACCCTCATTGGATGAGAACGGACATGGTACAGCTATGGCAGGGCTGGCAGCAGGCAATTTTGTACCCACAGAAAATTTCTCAGGAGCAGCTCCGAAAGCAACGATCATTGTGGTGAAATTAAAGAAAGCAAAATCCTATCTGAGAAAATTTTACCAGTATCCGCCACAGGCACCGGTATTTCAGGAAGACGACATTATGCTGGGGATTTCTTTTGCAGTGAAGATGGCACAAGAGATGGGAATGCCGGTTTCCGTTTGTCTGGGACTTGGCACCAATCAGAGCGCACATGTTGGTGACAGTGAGCTGAGTCGATATGTAGATTATATTAATGAAGATTCTCAGGTATCAGTATCTGTGGCAGCAGGAAATGAGGGTGCAGCACAGCATCATTATACAGCAGAGTTGGACTATGTGAAAAATCAGGATACTGTTGAACTTCGTATTGCGGATAAAGAAGAAGGATTTTCCATGGAATTTTGGGGAGATCCGCCGGATGACTATGGGATATCGTTACAGTCACCGGCAGGAGAAAAGCTGTATGTGAGCAGTTCTCTTGGTGCAGGTACTCAGGAATTAAGTTTCATTTTTGTGGAGACGAAAGTGCTGGTCAATTACGTAAAGATGGAGCGGATGACCGGGAAACAGCTGATTTATTTTCGCTTCTTTCATCCGGCAGCAGGTATCTGGAAGGTAAATGTCAGTAAAAAAGGAATATCGGGAAGCAGGTTTCACATGTGGCTTCCGGTGCAAGGGCTGATTTCGCCGGATACTTATTTTCTGGAGTCTACACCTTATATAACTGTTACTGCACCTGGGGATTCAACCAGAGGTATTACGGCAACAGCTTATCAGTATCTGGATAACAGTCTGTATTTTCAGGCTGGGCGAGGGTTTACTCCAAATAACCAGGTGACACCTGATCTGGCAGCACCGGGAGTAGATCTGCTCATTCCATTGCCGGGAGGGGCGTTTGGAAAGGCTTCGGGGAGCAGTCTTTCTTCGGCTGTTGTTGCAGGAGCAGCAGCATTGGTGCAGGAATGGGCGATCGTGAGAGGAAATATTCCTTATGCATCGGGAAATACGGTGAAGTTTTATCTGCAGAAAGGGGCAGTGAGAGAAGAACAGATGGAATATCCCAATCCGGGATGGGGATATGGAAGACTGGATCTGTATCGGACATTTGAGATTATAACTGAAAGGTTTATGAAATACTGGAAAATACATATAAAAGATAAAATAATAACCAAATTTTAAGAGTAAATATTGTATAGTTTTAGACCAAAAATAATTAGGCTGTCTAATTGTTTTTTTGGACAAAAAATGTTACAATCGTACAAAAGAAATTGGGAGGCAATTATGAAGAGAGGCAGTATTTTTGAAACTGACGGAATCCCCCGCATGAGTGAGGCTTTACCCCTTGCCATGCAGCATGTCGTAGCTATGATCGTTGGCTGTGTCACACCGGCGATCATCGTTTCCGGAGCAGTTCCAGGCGGACTCTCCAGAGAAGACCAGGTTATCCTGATCCAGTCGGCACTGGTCATTGCAGCATTGTCAACTTTGCTTCAGCTGTTTCCGATTGGCGGAAAGGCGAATTTGCAATTGGCTCAGGCCTGCCTATTATCATGGGTGTCAGCTTTGCTTACGTGCCAAGTATGCAGGCGATAGCGGAATCGTATGGAATAGCAGCAATCATGGGTGCGGAGATTGTTGGTGGTATCGTAGCAGTTGTTATGGGTTTGCTGGTCAAGAAGATTCGGGTATTTTTCCCGCCGCTAATCACAGGAACAGTCGTATTTACCATCGGTCTTTCCCTGTATCCGACTGCCATTAATTATATGGCAGGCGGTACCAGCAGTCCGAATTACGGATCCTGGCAGAACTGGGCAATTGCATTTTTCACGCTGATCGTTGTTACAGCTCTGAATCATTTTGGAAAGGGAATCTGGAAACTGGCATCTATTCTGATCGGTATTATAGTGGGATATCTGGTTTCTATTCCGTTTGGAATGGTAGATTTCTCAAGCATAGGGGAAGCAGGTGTCTGTCAGCTTCCATCTCTGATGCATTTTGGAGTACAGTTTGAGCCGTCTTCCTGTGTTGCACTGGGAATTTTATTTGCTATCAACTCTATTCAGGCAATCGGTGATTATTCAGCGACTACGATCGGAGCTATGGACAGAACACCTAAGGATGATGAACTGCAGCGTGGAATCGTTGGTTATGGTCTTTCTAACGTTGTAGGCGCATTGCTCGGCGGACTTCCCACAGCAACATACAGCCAGAACGTTGGTATTGTTACAACTACAAAGGTTATCAACCGTTGGGTACTGGGACTTGCAGCTGCAATTCTCGGTATAGCAGGTCTGGTTCCGAAATTCTCAGCTATCCTGACAACGATTCCTCAGTGTGTACTGGGCGGTGCAACTGTGTCTGTATTTGCATCGATCGCAATGACAGGTATGAAGCTGGTTGCTTCTGCTGAGATGGATTACCGTAATTCATCTATCGTAGGACTTGCAGCTGCACTGGGAATGGGTGTATCTCAGGCAACAGCTGCACTTGCAAGCTTTCCCACATGGGTAACAACAATTTTCGGTAAATCACCGGTTGTCCTTGCAACTATTATTGCAGTAATGCTTAATGTGATCCTTCCGAAAACACGGGATGAGCAGAAAGAAGAGGCAAAAAAAAGATTAAAATAGAACAGAAACTGGAAGAAGACCACAGGGAATTCGGGGAATAAAAACAGAAACTGAATATGGGAAATATAAGGTGTGCTTTCACAGGGGGATGTGGGAACACACCTTTTTATTGAATTGCTATGGAAGGCAGTTGTATGATATAATGAAAAGCAATCACATTAAATCAAACGATACAGGAGGTTTCTTATGTCCAGAAAGAATCTGATCGTCGGTCAGTCCGGCGGTCCTACCGCAGTAATTAACAGCAGCCTTTACGGAGTTGTATCCGAGGGAATGCGTCATCCGGAAGCTATTGAGCATGTTTACGGAATGATAAACGGAATTGAAGGATTTTTAAATGGAACAGTTCTTGACTTTGCCGAAGCACTTCCGGGAGAGAAACTTGACGGTCTGAAAGTCACACCAGGTGCTTATCTTGGTTCCTGCCGCTATAAATTGCCGGAATCACTGGAAGATCCGGTTTATCCAAGACTTTTTAAAAAATTTGAAGAAATGAATATTGGTTGGTTTTTCTATATCGGTGGAAATGATTCCATGGATACGGTGAGCAAACTTTCCCGTTATGCTGCGCAGACAGGCAGTGATATCCGTATCCTCGGAGAACCAAAAACAATCGACAATGATCTGATCCACACAGACCATACTCCGGGATTGGGAGTGCAGCCAGATATGTAGCTTCTACAGTCCGCGAGATTACCATAGATGCAAATGTTTATGAAAAGAAATCCGTAACTATTATAGAAATTATGGGCCGCCACGCAGGATGGCTCACTGCTGCATCTGCACTTGCCCGCAAATATACAGGAGACAACCCTCTTCTCATCTACCTTCCGGAAACAGCCTTTGACCAGGAAGAATTTCTTAAAGCAGTAGAGAAATCATTTGAGAAAAACTGCAATGTCATTGTCTGCGTATCAGAAGGAATCCATGACGACAAGGGCACATTTATCTGTGAATACGACAATTCCGTAGGCACTGATACCTTTGGACACAAAATGCTGGCAGGCTGTGGTAAATATCTCGAAAACCTTGTCAGAAACCGCCTCGGTGTAAAAGCCCGTTCTGTAGAACTCAACGTCAGCCAGCGTTGCTCTGCATCCATGATGTCCGCCACAGACCAGCAGGAAGCCATCAAAGCCGGAGAATTCGGCGTACAGGCAGCCCTCAACGGCGAAACAGGAAAAATGATCTCATTTATCCGCAAAGAAACCTCTGACGGAACCTATATCATGGAATGTGGTCTTGAAGACGTCAATGCCATCTGCAACGAAGAAAAAACAGTTCCATCAGAGTGGATCACAGAAGACGGATCTGACGTCACTGAAGCCTTCATAAACTACGCCCGCCCTCTGATCCAGGGAACAGTACAGATCCCCTGCGGCGAAGACGGCCTCCCGTCATTCGTATACCGAAAATAGTATAGATTGACGGACGCGCAGGAAAATTAATTGTCTGGCGTGCGGTTTCGGACACTAAGATATTCTAAGGCGATAAAAATCTGCTAAAAGCATGAGCCCGCAGGGTCAAACTCGCTGTCGCTCAGACAGTGACCCTGTGGCTCATAACGCATATTTTTATGTCTAAGAATATCTAAGTATCCTGCAAATGCACGCCAGACAAT
>ENA-OQDF01000642-OQDF01000642.1-human-gut-metagenome-genome-assembly--contig:-NODE-642-length-14618-cov-2.334552_pt1 | contig 14618 bp, 19 predicted proteins | sample MGYA00242769_ERZ504597 | MGnify/ENA primary metagenome ERZ504597 (study PRJEB26092, sample SAMD00036305) | human gut metagenome | host: Homo sapiens | study: EMG produced TPA metagenomics assembly of...
CTCTCTGGCCTGCTGTTCTGTCATTTCTTCAAACATAATAGTCTCCTTCTGTATTTTATTTTTTTATATAGTACAGAAACTTTTCCCCATAAAAGGAATCGTCTCTTTTAGTTCATAATGATCCATGAACCACCGATATGTTTCCGGATCATTCCGTTTCCAGATATTCATGGATGATTTTCCGGTAAATGCCCCTGGCACTTCCGCATGTTCCAGCTGGTCTTTCAGCTCTTTCAAACTGTCCGGGCGAACGAGCATATCACTGAAATCCATTGTAAAACATTCTGTCCGCCGATGAAGCATGCTGCAGATTTCGGGAACATTGATACCAAATGACGGTGTATTCTCAGGAACAACTGCTGCGATCTGCTCTGCGAAATCCTCAAATTCCTGCACATTATGATAATTTTCTTTAATCTTGCTGTTCTGTGCAAACTGAAGAACCGTTCCGGTAGCCATTGCAAGAACCGCAACTATACAGATCAGCCCTACACCACTGACGGTCACATGTCTGAGCGAAAGGCTGTCAAATCTTTTCCATTCTTCATTTTTGATAAATTCGATTCCCCTCTGTCCCCAGTATGCAGCCATGATTGCAGCCGGCATGGTAATACAGTCCAGATTGTGATATGCCGGGCGGTTAATATAATACACCAGACATCCCAGTGATCCAACACTCAGAAGAAACAAAAATTCTTTTTGCCAGCAATGCCTCTCTTTTCCACTGAACCAGCCGGTCATTCCCAGAGCCGTTCCGGTCAGAAACAGTGTGATCACTGCCATATATGCATTGGGTTCTGTAGGCATATCCAGATGAAGAACTCCCGTCATATAACTGCCTGACAGCAATGGGATCAGAAAGTCATCAAACGAATTTGCCGGACTGTGTTTCAGGATATTATAGAGATTTACTGTTCCATACGCTCCAAACACCGCCCCGGCCATTCCGGCAAACTGTGCAAAGCTTAACCACAATAGTCTACGGATCTTTATTTTTCCCACAGACAGAAAACGTGAAATAAGCATTCCTGCCCACGCCACAGTAAGAATCAGTCCGGTCTCTGTATTCCAGAGGATTGCCAGCAGACAGATCAGATACCCACCCACTGCCGTCCAGAAATTGCACAGCTCTTTTTTGAGGATCCATGCTCCATACAGAAACAGCAGCATCGGAAAAATTACCCGATGCGGCCAAACCTGCCAGTAAAAGCCACCTCGCATACCAAGTACAGGAAATGTAACTGCCAAAGCACCAAGTACCCTCAACACACGGCTTTTGACTAGCAGTTCCAGGATAAGAAATGCACAAATATGTGCAAAGGCTCCAATTCCGGCAACCATGGCAACAAAGGCTTTGAAATCACCATGAACAAGTTCCATTGGAATCTTAAAGAAAAGTCCGTAATGTCCATAAATACTCGTAACATTATGCGTATATGGCATTCCCTGATAAATATTGTAGACAGAATTGAAATATGCGTGCCCATGGTAAGCATCGCTCAGTTCTCCTCTTCCAAAAATATTCGGTGTGTACATACTGTAAAAAACGAGGAGCACCAACGCTGCATATACCAGCCGGATAATCCACTCACCGTCTTTTTCCGGAAAGCAGACATTTTGACATGCCCAGAAAAAGATTGCAAGTTCTGCCAAAAACAAAAATGCTGCGATCACTGCCGGCTGTGTGTGCCATCCGTATTTCGCCGCCACAGATCCAAGCTGTTCCGTCTCTCCTGAGATACAAAGCAGCCAGAACGGAATCTGTATAAACAGCATCAGCCAAAATACTGTTTTTCTGGCTTTGACATTCTCCGGAAAAGTTTTTCCCGCAACTTCATGCCTGTGTGCGATTCCCATTCCAACTACAAAGAGCAGACAAAACAGGATCAGAGACATTCCATATACAAGCATGTTACTGTTTCCCAGACTGTTGATTTTTTCTGCCAGTCCCGGAATCATAAAACAGCTCATAAAAAAGCATGCCGATAAAACCCACGCTGCAAAAGCGCAGATAACCTCTCTATTCTTTTTCATATTTTCTTTTCTTCTATCCTTTTATACTTTTTATATTCCAAAATATTCTTTGATCTGACAGTCCGTATATTCTGCCATATTCTGACCGGCAAGCCATGCCTGATACCATTTTGCAGTGTTGACTACTGCTTCATCCACCTGCCAGCGAGGTTTCCAGCCCAGCCGGTTTCGAATACGGGGAACAATCCAGTTTGAGGAAATTTGCCTCATGAGGACCTCCCTGACAGAGATTTTCCCATGCTGCCCCATTTCCCCATGCTGTGCAGAACAGGTCTGCAAGTTCCCCGGTGGTCAGACAGCTTCTGTCATCTGGTCCTACATTATAAGATCCTGCCTTCCGGCTGTCCTGATACTGTTCTTCCGCGATCAGAAGATACGCGCCCAATGGTTCCAGTACATGCTGATATGGTCTGGTAGAATGTGGATTCCGAACTGCAATCTTTTTTCCACCGGAAACAGCACGCACACAGTCCGGAATGATACGGTCTGCTGCAAAATCACCGCCTCCGATCACATTACCGGCACGCGCAGTTGATACTGCAATATCCATGTCTTTCAAGAAAGATTTCTCATAACTGTGTGTTACAAGTTCTGAGCAGGATTTGCTATTGGAATACGGATCGTAGCCATCCAGTTCATCCGTTTCGCGATACCCCCCATTCCCCATTCATTATTCTTATAAACTTTATCTGTTGTTACATTCAAAAAAGAGCGGACGCTTCCACACTGCCTTACTGCTTCCAGTACATTGACCGTCCCCATAACATTTGTCTCATAAGTATTTACCGGATTTTTGTAAGATTCCCTTACGATCGGCTGTGCCGCCAGATGAAAGACAATCTCCGGCTGTGTTTCTTTAAACACCTGTATCATATGCTCCAGATCACGAATGTCTCCGATCACAGAATGGATCTGACTTCCAGATCTGTCAGCGTGAATATTGATGGATCTGTCGGTGGCTTCTGAGAATATCCGTCACTTCCGCTCCCAACTCCTGAAGTATCCTGCAGAGCCATGTCCCCTTAAATCCGGTATGTCCTGTCACCAGAACTTTCTTCCCTTTATAAAAATTTAGATTGAATTCATTCATATCGACCGCTTAAACTCCTGTAAAATACTTTATAGATTTTTCCAAAATCTCCACATACTTTCCTCATAACCTTTTTTCAAAAAAAGCCATTATTAGTTTTATTATACTATAAAAGCTGACGCCCCGCAATCTGCGAAGCGCCAGCTTCTTAATTTAAAAATTTAAATTTTTTGACTTCTATTTTTCAAACAGATCTACCAGTTCCTGTCCATCGTCATATCCGGCATCTTTCAGCTGTTCTACGAACCACTCGTCCACACCTTCTACGGCTTTTTTGAAGGAATCGATATCCATATCCTCTTTTTTAGTGATTGTCACACCATTCTTTGACTGCCAGCGGTTCATGATTTCTTCATCACCGGAGCGGTTGATGTAACGTTCATACTCAACAGCTTTCTGTCCACACTCATCAACGACTGCCTGCTGCTCTGGTGTCAGAGTATCGTACAGATCCTGGTTGATACAGAAGAACAGACAGTCATAGATTGCATCCCACATGGAGCAGTATGGCTGAACCTCCTGCACACTTGCCGCATCGATTGCCGGAAGTGGGTTTTCCTGGCCTTCTACAGTATTCTGCTGCAGAGCCGTATAAGTTTCAGACCAGTTCATGTTCGTTGCATCTGCGCCCCATCTCTTGTAACATTCCATCAGAAGGTTGGAGCCTGCTACACGGATCTTGAGGTTCTTCATGTCATCCAGAGTTTTTACTTCATGCTTGCTGTTGGTCAGCTCACGGAAGCCGTTCTCTGCGATACCCATGCAGTGCAGTCCGTAACTGGAAAGAATTTCTTTCAGCTTTTCTCCTGCCTCACCATCGAATTTCGCATCTGCATCATCATAGGAATCATAAATAAATGGTAACGATACAACATTAAATCTTGGATCAAACGCTGAGTAGATCAGGTTGGAATGCATGGAAATCTGTACCGGGTCTCCGTTCATCAGCGCCTGGATTCCTTCAGACTGATTTCCATTGGTCAGCTGGTCTGCCGCATAGATGTTGACTTTGATCTTGCCTCCGGTTGCTTTTTCCATCAGCTCGCCAAACTTACGTCCGCCGTCTGCCCAGGTACTTGTCTCCGTTGTGGAGCATGCAAAGTTCCAGGTTGCTTCCGGCCAGTTGAGATCACTGTAATCCGCAACTGTATCCGTAGATTCCTGTGTGAAGAGATCTACCAGTTCCTGTGCGTCATCGTATCCTTCTTTCTCAAGTTCCTTAACAAACCACTCATCAACACCATCTACGGCTTTCTTGAAGGAATCGATATCCATATCTTCTTTATTTGTGATCGTCACGCCATTCTTTGACTGCCAGCGCTCCATGATCTCTTCATCTCCGGAACGGTTGATATAACGCTCGTATTGAACAGCTTTCTGACCACACTCGTCAACAACTGCCTGCTGCTCCGGTGTCAGACTGTCATAAATCTCCTGGTTGATGCAGAAGAACAGACAGTCATAGATTGCATCCCACATAGAGCAGTATGGCTGAACCTCCTGCACACTTGCCGCATCGATTGCCGCAGCGGGTTCTCCTGTCCTTCTACTGTATTCTGCTGCAGAGCCGTGTAGGTCTCTGTCCAGTTCAGGTTTGTTGCATCTGCGCCCCATCTCTTATAGCATTCCATAAGAAGATTGGAACCTGCCACACGGATCTTAAGATTCTTCATATCATCCAGAGTCTTGATCTCGCGTTTGCTGTTGGTGATCTCACGGAAACCATTCTCTGCGATACCCATGCAGTGCAGACCATATTCGGAAAGCAATTCTTTCAGTTTTTCACCGGCTGCTCCGTCAAATTTTGCATCTGCGTCATCATAAGAATCATAAATAAATGGAAGAGATACTACATTGAATCTCGGATCAAATGCGGAATAGATCAGGTTGGAATGCATGGAAATCTGTACCGGGTCTCCATTCATCAGTGCCTGGATTCCTTCAGACTGATTTCCGTTTGTCAGCTGGTCAGTTGCATAAACATTAACTTTAACCTTGCCTCCGGTTGCTTTTTCCATCAGTTCGCCGAACTTACGTCCACCATCTGCCCAGGTACTTGTCTCCGTTGTGGAGCATGCAAGTTCCAGGTCATTTCCGGCCAGTCAAGGTCGCTGTAATCTTCAATTGTATTAAAGGAATCACTTCCATCTCCCGCATCTTTGGAAGAAGTACTTCCTGTATCAGATGAAGACTGTTCTCCCGTATAAGAACCATCTTTTGCAAGAGCCTTCGGAAGTGCTGTTGAAACTGCCGGTACATAGGTTACAACCAGAAGTACTACAACGCTGGCAGCGATCATTGGCATAACTGCCTTTGAGATCTGCTGAAGAGTAACCTCCAGACCTTTTTGATCTTGATACTGATCGCAACAAAAAGGTTTACACCTACCGGAGGGGTAACCTGTCCGATCGCAAGGTTTACAGTTGCCATAACACCAAATGCAACAACGTCGTATCCCAATGCTTTACATACCGGAAGCATGATTGGGATAAAGATGTACATTGCAGAGTTTGCGTCAATAAAACATCCTGCGATCAGGAAGATAATATTTACGATCAGAAGGAATACAAACTGATTGTGCGCGATGGATGCAAGCAGTCCGGATGCAGCCTCTGCAATACCAAACTTGGTACATACAAATGAAAACAGAGATGCACTTGCAACGATCAGCATGATTCCACCGGTAGTCTTTGCGGAATCTACCAGGATATCAAACAGATCTCTGAAGGATACCTCACGGTAGATCACCATACCTACAAAAAGTCCATATACAACAGATACTGCCGCAGCTTCTGTTGGTGTAAAGATACCACCGTAGATTCCGCCAAGGATGATGACCGGCATCAGGAATCCCCAAAATGCATCTTTAAAAGTGGCCCATCTCTCCTTTGCAGATGCTTTTTACGGGACGGTTTGATATCATGTTTATTTGCTTCAAGAATTACTACAATTACAAGTGCCACACCCATAAGGATTCCAGGTACGATACCTGCCATAAACATATCTGCGATAGACACACCTGTAATGGACGCATATACAACGAAAGCGATACTTGGCGGTATAACGATAGCCACCGAACTCGACGTTGCCATCAAAGCTGTTGAAAACGGTGCAGAGAAACCACCCTGCTCAACCATTGCCGGGATCAGAACAGCACCAAGAGCTGCTACTGTAGCCGGACCGGAACCGGAGATTGCTCCGAAGAAACAGGAAACAATAACACATACGATCGCGATGCCACCTTTTTGTGTCCGACACAGGTATCTACAAAATCGATCAGTCTGCGTGAAATTCCGGCTTTTGCCATGATATTTCCGGACAGTACAAAGAACGGAATCGCAAGAAGAAGGAATTACTGATTCCTGAATACATATTTGTTGCAACGATGGTAAGTGAGGTTCCCGAATAAAGGATCGCACATACAGAGGACAGACCCAGGCAGAGTGCGATCGGCACACCCAGGATCAGAAAAACAAAAAATGAAATAAATAAAACAGCACTGATCATTTATTTGCCCTCCTTATCGTTTTTATTTCCAAAACAGACATCCAGACAGTACTCAATAAGATGAAGAATCATACAGCCTGCTCCGATCGGTACAAAGGACCAGAAGATCCATTCCGGCCAGTTCAGTACAAAGGTTCTTTTTCCGTTTTCAAGCTGGGTGATAACCTTGTCCATACCATACTTAAAAAGAATCACTGAAAAAATAATACTCAGTACTGTGATCAGGATCACAGATGGTTTTTTCAGTTTTTTTGGAAGACGGTCTGTAACCAGTGTCAGGCTGACCAGGCCACCCTCTCTGCAGGACAATGCTGCTGCCAGAAGTGTAATAAGTACAAAGACCGCTACAACAAGTTCTTCTGTGAAGGACCATGAGCGGTGGATCACTTTACGGGAAAACACGTTTCCCACAGTGAGCACGAGAATCAGCAATGTTGTAACTACCAGTACAACTTTTTCTACTGCTGCAAGTGCATTCATGAGTTTCTTGTAGACTTTCATCCTCTCTTCCTCCCTTGTAAAATATGATGATGTTCCGGTTTCAGAAAATTCTGCATAAAAAAAAATCCGCCCCATCAGGGACGGATATATAATTCCGCAACCACCCTGTTTCGTCATTGAAACAAGTACGATTCTGCAACGTACCGGCATACGCGTCTCCTGTAACGGGGAGCCTCCGTGAAAACCTACTGATAAATCTCAAACGTAACGTTCGGTCTTCCTTCTCAGGGATGATATTCAAAACAGTGCCGTTACCGCATCACACCAACTGCGGCTCTCTGTAAACAGCTATTTTCTCTGCTTTTACTGATTCCCTTCATAGAATTTGCTCTTATGCTTTACCTCGTTAAAAGCTTTTTTTATTTTACAACTCTTATCTGCTATAGTCAAGAGCTTTTTAATTGGTCAAAAAAAGCAAAAACGTTTTTGCATTCTCGCATAAAATATTTTATACTGTATATACCAAACTGTATCTATCTACAGGAGAAACAAAATATGAAAAAGAAAAAAAGATTTCTACGAATTATGTTGCTGCTATTATTATTTTTATCTGCGCCGTAGTCATCAGTCTGGGACTTTTTTGCTGTATGTCCAACGTTCTATTGATACCAATTCCCAGAAAGCCATGACCAGTAATGTAGCAAAACAAAGTGATCATGCGTTATCCATTCTCAATATTCATTACGGATTTCTGAACAGTATCGCTGACAAAATGGGAGATTCCTCTGATATTCTTTCCGATGAAAATATGGAGCTTCTGGTATCCCTGGCAGCAAACACGGATTTCGAAAGAACTGCCCTGATCGAAGCAGACGGTACAGCATACTATGACAACGGTGCCATAAAGAATGTAGCCCAGAGAAAATATTTTCTGGAAGCCATGAAAGGCAGGCAACTCTCAGTGATCCACTGGACAGCAGTATTGATCAGGAGACACGTGTGATCCTGTGTGTTCCTGTACGCTGTAATGACAGAATCATTGGCGCACTTGGTGGATCTTATAATGTGACCGCCCTTAGTCAGATGCTTTTTAATGATATTTTTGATGATGCCGGATACAGTCTGATTGTCACAAAAGAAGGAGAGATCATCGCCTACGATGGTGAACCTTCATATCATAAAATCACATATGGTGACAATTTTTTTGATTTTTATAAAGACAGAACACTTCTGTCCAAAAATTCTCTTGTAAATGTCAAAAAAGATTTTTCAGCCGGCAACGATGGACTGATTAAGATCCGAACAGACTCCAACAAAAATCTGACCAGTATATCGCTTATACCGGCTTGGCATGAACGACTGGATGATCTGCTATGTTATTCCTGTATCCGATGCCCAAAACTCCTATTCTTTCATTAAAAGTTATGAAGGCATTTTTATGTCCGTATTCTGCATTCTGGTGCTGTTACTTGTTTTCTACATTATCCACAACAATCGTATCCGCAATGAAGAGCTGCGTCACGATGCACAGACAGACGGTCTGACAGGTGTTCTCAACAAACGCACGACAGAGGCACTCATCAACGAAATCCTGGAGCAGAGGCCTCATGAAAAAGGTACTTTTATTATTCTGGATGTTGATAAATTCAAAGAAGTAAATGATCATTATAGGCATGCTGTCGGCGATATTGTCCTCAGCACACTTGGACAGACACTCCGAAATTATTTCAGAGAAAATGATATCATTGGAAGAATCGGTGGAGATGAGTTTGTCATTTACATGTGCAAAACAGAACGGCAGAGATGGATATTTTCTTTTCCAAAAGCAGGATAGTATTATATAATGATGACATATCGCAAGAATGCAGGCACAATATCATCTATACTAAACATATAATGCATGAATAAAAGAGGTACAAATAATGACAGAAAATGGTGGCATGACAAAATCGCATATCAGATCTATCCAAAGAGTTTTCTGGACAGGTAACGGGGACGGCATCGGAGATCTGAGAGGAATCATTTCCAAACTGGATTACATAAAAGTACTGGGCATTGATATCATCTGGCTTTCTCCAATCTACAAATCGCCTTTTGTCGATCAGGGATATGATATTTCAGATTACTATGCAATTGCAGAAGAATTCGGAACTATGGAAGAGTTTGATGAATTGCTTGCAGAAGCAAAAAACGTAATATGCATATCATCATGGATCTGGTCATCAACCACTGCTCTGACAAACATGAATGGTTCCAAAAAGCTCTGGCTGATCCAGATGGTGAATATGCAGATTATTTTTATTTCCGGAAAGGAAAAAACGGTAACCCGCCAAGCAACTATCGTTCTTACTTCGGCGGCAGCTGCTGGGAAGCGGTTCCGGGAACAGACAAATACTATTTCCATATGTTCGCCAAAGAACAGCCTGATCTGAACTGGGAGAACCCAAAGCTTCGTCAGGAGCTTTACAATATGATCAACTGGTGGCTTGAAAAAGGCCTTGCCGGTTTCCGTATCGATGCGATCATCAACATCAAAAAAGACCTTGCTTTTCCTGACTATGAACCGGACGGACCGGATGGCATGGCCGCCTGCTGGAAAATGGTCGAAAACGTTGACGGTGTAGGAGAATTCCTTGAAGATCTGAAGAAAAACACTTTTCAGAAATATGATGCTTTCACCGTTGGTGAAGTATTCAATATGAAAGCTGATGAACTTGGTCAATTTATTGGAGATAACGGACATTTCTCCACAATCTTTGATTTCTGTGCGCATTCCCTCAGCGATGGTGCTCATGGCTGGTACGATGCACCTCATGTAGATTTCAAAACATGGCGTGATACAATTCTGAGTTCTCAGATCAATGTCCAAAAATATGGACTGGAAGCAAATATCATCGAAAATCATGATGAACCTCGCGGTGTATCCCGTTTTCTTCCGAAGTATGCCCAAACGCCTGTCGGTGCCAAAATGCTCGGTACCGTAAACATCCTGCTTCGTGGAATTCCGTTCATTTATCAGGGACAGGAAATCGGAATGCAGAATGAAATCTGGAGCAACATTCATGATTACAATGATATCAGTACGATCGATCAGTATAATCTTGCAAGAGAAGCAGGTTTAAGTGATGCAGAAGCTCTGGAAGTATGCGGCAAAATGAGCCGTGATAACGCAAGAACCCCTGTACAGTGGAATGCTCAGGCGAATGCCGGATTTACTACAGGCACACCATGCTCAAGGTTCACTCTGATTATAAAGAAATCAACGTCGCAGCTCAGGAAAAGGATCCGGATTCCGTATTAAATTACTACCGCAAACTGACTGCCACCCGCAAGGCTCCAGAATACAAAGAGGTATTTACTTACGGCAAAACAGTTCCTGCATATCAGGACAGCGAAACAGTTATGGCATATTATCGTGAGACGAAATCACAACGCGTTCTCGTCGCCGCCAACTTCGGTCGTGAAGCCGTTTCCATCAAACTTGAATATCCGGTAAAAAAGTGCTTCTGTCCAATCAGAACCACACCGATTGTCCGGAAGGAATGCTGAATCTCGACACCTGTGAAGTAATTGTGCTGGAATGCGAGAAATAAACTGATTTAAATAAGGGACTGTACATAACGCATGTATAGTCCCTTATTGCTGCAGACCTTGGATTGGCAGACTGAGCCGTTCCACAATACTTTCTTCATAGCCTGTTTTTCTCCAATACTGGAAAATGCCTCTTCCTGATCTGAACGAATTCCATACTTTCTCCTTGCTATATAGAACTTTGATTTCCAGATAGAGGTCTGTACCGGAATTGCTACTATATTATGATGGCGTATAATATCCATATATGGCAAAACAGAAATTCCGAATCCATTCTCTACAAGCCCTGTAATAACTTCAAAATAAAAAAGAGCGCATTCTATAACAGCCTTTCGACTGATATGAATTCGCTCTCCTCTCACAGCTTCACTTTCCAATTACTTGTTTAACGTGTGTTTACTATAACATGTTGCACAAATTATTGCAAGTAATTTTCATAAAAATATACTTTTTATACAAAGTATACATTTTACCTATTTGTGTTATGTATATTTTTCTTCTTTCTGGACTTGCGGACGATCTTTCGAATCAGTGATACCACAAGAACAATTATTATAATAATGATCAGGCCGATACATACTATGATTGCGGTAAATTTATTCGGTTTTTTCACCAGATCAAGTATATTTTTGCTGTCATCCACAACCTTACGATCATGGGTTGTCGCATAGTATTCAGATACATTTGCAATGCCATCTCCATCTGCATCATCAAAAGACTGCATATATCTTGCGATCGCATCCCAGGCTTTCATCTCTTTATCGCCTTCCATGACTGCATGATCTTCCAGATTTTCAATTGGATTTCCGTCTTTATCCTTTGGCTCAAGAGACAGAAGTCCGTAAGACATTTTCATTACAGAACCTAACATCTGTCCGGTGTACAGATCTGTTACAACATGATACAGCTTATCATCCTCAATCTCTGTCCTTTCTCCATCTGCTCTGGTCAGATAGCAGTCTGTCACTTTATTCAGGATCATTCGATGCGGGTTGTATGTAAAATTCAGGCCACTGCAGTATAATCTTGCAGTCGTCATAAAATCAGAAATGGAGGCGTCCACTTCAGCCACCAGCTTCAGTTCTTTTCCTGTCAGGTATGCGTTGATCAGAGGATATCCGGCTACTCCGTCTTTGCCAATTCCAAGTGAAAATGAATTGTATACATCTTCTACGGTAATATCCCTTTTGTATACGTGTCACGTACAGTCCCACTCGGTACAACCGCTACATCTACCGGGTCTCCATCATAATACTCTGAATTTCCACAGCATATACGTAGCATCTGCCATGATATCCCCAAGATTCAGTTCTTTATGCTCTGTGCCCATTTCCTCCAGGCTGTTAAATTCCACATCGTTCTGCGCAAGAACTTCTTTTCTTGTGTAACCAAAGTCTGCAAGGTAATTCGTATCCACCGTATCCATCAATGCGTCGATGCGCTCCTGTGTTGCCTTGTCGGCTTTTACATCCTCAGATACAGGAATCAACTCATAAGCGCTCAGATTCCAGCGTCCGTCGGAATTCTGCGTCATCGAAAGAGAGCCAAGATTTCTTCCGTATTCACCGCAGGACACGATGTATGTGTTACCGTGCCGGATTGCCTCCTGCAGCTCTGAATGTGTATGTCCACTGATGATCAGATCAAGATCCGGAACCGCCTTGGCAAGGAGTTCGTCCTCCGACTTGCTTTCATCTTCCCAGGTTCCACCATGAGAAACACAGGCGATCATGTCTGCTTCTTCGTTTTTCTTGATTTCTTCTACTGTTTTCTTAACGGCCTTAACAGGATCCTTAAAGGATAATTCACAGGTTGGTGCGCATTCCAGGGCATCTTTTCCGAAGACACCGACAACGGCGATCTTTGCGTCACCTTTCTGTACCATTACATAGTCCTTCACACCGTATGTTTCAAACGCTGACTGAATCTGTTTCTGACCGTCGTTTAGCCCAGCCTTTTCCATGCTGTCCCAATCCACATTGCACACTACGATCTCAGGCAGTGTCTCTCCGGAGCTTTTGGCTGCCTTAAGCATGTTGGCAAGCCCCTGGGATCGATAGTCGAATTCATGGTTGCCAAATGTAGTCACATCATATCCAAGATATCCAAGCATTCTAAGCTCCGCTGCCTCAGTATCATATACCGTCTGGATCAGCGTTCCCATTGAAAAATCACCGCCATCCAATATAAGCGTGTCTGGATCTTCTTTCTTTTTTCATTAATCAGTGTCTTTATTTTTGCAAATCCGCCGACTTCTTTTTGCTCTCCATTTACGATCGTGGAGAAGCTGTCCAGGTGGGAATGCGTGTCATGAGTAAATAAGACATCTATCTGTTTTGTATCAGCTGCAGCTTTCACCGTAACAGCCTGCGCAAGCGGCATAAGCATTGCAATGGTAAGCACGACTGACAAAATACTTTTCCGTAACATCATAGATTTCACCCTTTCATCCATAACTTTCTGATATGATTTGAGTATACGTGATTGCACCATGTTTGTCACGTATAATTGCGTTAGAATAAGACAAAGAAATCCTGTACAGAAACAGTTTTACTGCAGCCGTACAGGATTCTTCTAAATTCTTTTATTCTCTTTATTTTGCTCTTGCCATTGCTTCCTGATAATCTCTTGTGTCTGTGAAGATTTCTTCTTTCCACGGATTCTTTTTCTGAGCTTTCGCACGTTTCAGAATGTATGCAAAATTAAAATATCCGCTTCTGAAGCGTATGTATATGCCATTTCCTGCGGAGATAATGTGGGAGTTATCAAAAATTCTTTTACTGCATCTGTATGGATACGATAGTTTATTTTTGAAAGTCCTCTCTTTACATCCCATCCAATCGCTAACCGATCTGCTTCATCTTTCTTTAATCTCTGATAATCTTTGATGATATAAAGCTTAAATTCCGGTGAAATCCATAAAACAAACTCAAAAGCAATATCTGTATGAGCATAAGTGCCGCCATATCGTCCTGATTTTGATACGATACCGATTGCATCCGTTGCTTTGATCCACTGCTGTGGTGTCAATGTATGGATTATTCAAACTCATTATGCCCCACCCCAGGCTGTGCTTAACTTATTTTAGTTAAGTTTTAGCTGAATATGGAGCATATTTATATATCAATTACACTATTTATTCTGACCTACTGAATGGACGTTGCCAAACTGTTGCCACGAGATTATTATATAATTTATTACTATGGTTTTCAACTCTATTCTGAAATATTAAAATGATATTTTTTCGCTCTCATTTCAAAAGCATCCTTTGTTCCTTCCATCACATCACATATTTCTTGACGAATTTCAGTATCATCCATTGTTCCAGTCTTATTAACTTGAATAATATCTGTATCTGAATTCATTGAAATTATGTATTCAGAATCACCATTTACAGGAATATTAGCATTATGCGTAACAACTATGATTTGTCTTTTTGATTTTGCCACTTTCAATCTAGCAACAATCAAATCATAAACTAATCTATTATCTAAATCATCCTCCGGCTGATCTAATAACAAAGGTTGTTTTCCATATGCCAATAAAAATGTAAGTATCGTTGTTGTTTTTTGACCCGCAGATGCATTTGATAAATGTATAAATTTTTTCGCTTTTTCTGGTTTATACGACACAACCAAATCGTCATCTTGGTATATAAGCAAGTAATCTCGCATATGAATCTTCTGGCAGTCCACAAACAGCATCTCTAGTATACTTACTTAATGAAGTTTGATCCTGTTTTGTTCTTATGTTAACTATTAACTCTTTATAATTTTTGATTCCATTCTTATCTTTAAAAAAGATATCTGCTAATTTATTTATATCATCCTCAACAGACACTATGTCTTTTTGAATAATCGATCTAATATTATTGATAAAGGAGCTTCTATTTCTATTCTTTTCAAATCAAATTTTACACTTTTATCATTTGCCTATTACCTCTTGAATAAATTGA
>ENA-OQDF01000643-OQDF01000643.1-human-gut-metagenome-genome-assembly--contig:-NODE-643-length-14607-cov-1.985290_pt1 | contig 14607 bp, 21 predicted proteins | sample MGYA00242769_ERZ504597 | MGnify/ENA primary metagenome ERZ504597 (study PRJEB26092, sample SAMD00036305) | human gut metagenome | host: Homo sapiens | study: EMG produced TPA metagenomics assembly of...
CTGCCAGATCTGCATCGTAACTCCTATTACATCATATCCCTGATTTTTTAAAAGCCAGGCTGCCACGAGGAGTCAACCCCTCCGGACATCCCGACTACAACTTTTCTTTTCCATATAAAGTTCTCCGGCTTAGTATTCTTCCTCTTCTGCCTCTTCACCTTCGTGAATATCAGACTTCGGTTTCTTGAGTCCTTCAATCTTGATATCATGCTTTTCTGCATAATCCCATAAAGCTGCGTGGATTGCTTCCTCCGCAAGCAGTGAGCAGTGTACTTTTACCGGCGGAAGTCCATCAAGCGCTTCCATAACTGCTTTATTTGTAACTTCCATTGCTTCCTGGATCGTCTTTCCTTTTACCATCTCTGTTGCCATACTGCTGGTTGCAACAGCTGCGCCACATCCGAATGTTTTAAATTTTACATCACGGATGATCTGATTGTCGTCGATATCGAGGTAAATTCTCATGATATCTCCACATTTTGCATTTCCTACGGTTCCAACGCCACTGGCATTTTCAATTTCTCCTACATTTCTTGGATGTTCAAAATGATCCATTACTTTTTCTGAATACATATCTCAATTACTCCTTTTATATCTTTTATCTGAATTTTTATTCCTGTCTCTGTTATTTCTGTTTTTTGATAAAGTCTTCATACAGAGGAGACATTTCTCTTAAATGTGCAACAATTTCTTTCAGATTGTCTACAACATAGTCAATGTCTTCTTTCTCAATCTCTTCGTTCAATGTCAGACGCAGAGATCCATGTGCAATTTCATGCGGCAGACCAATCGCAAGCAATACATGGGACGGATCCAGTGATCCGGATGTACATGCAGATCCGCTGGATGCACAGATTCCTTCATATCGAGTTTGATCAGAAGCGACTCTCCTTCTACAAACTGGAAGCTGAAGTTGGCATTGTTCGGAAGGCGGTCTGTTCTGTGTCCGTTCAGACGGCAGTATGGGATTTCATTCAGGACTCTGTCGATCAGATAATCTCTGACTTCTCTTTCTTTCGCTGTTCTTTCTTCCATATTCGCTGCTGCACGTTTTGCTGCAGTTCCGATTCCTACGATTCCCGGAACATTCTCTGTACCTGCACGGCGTTTTCTCTCCTGTGCTCCGCCATGAATAAATGAACGGATCTTTACTCCTGTACGGATGTACATGATTCCGATTCCCTTCGGTCCGTTGAACTTGTGTCCGCTGGCACTTAACATATCAATATGACATTCATCTACATTAATTGGAAGCTGTCCGAAAGCCTGTACCGCATCTGTATGGAACAGGATTCCATGCTCATGAGCGATTTCTCCGATCTCTTTGATCGGCTGAATCGTACCAATCTCATTATTTGCAAACATAACAGAGATCAGGATGTTGTCGGACGGATTGCCGCTTTTAAATCATCCAATTTTACTTTACCATCTTCATCTACATCCAGATATGTGATCTCGAATCCTCTTTTTTCAAGATATTCAGCTGTATGAAGAATTGCGTGGTGCTCAATCTTTGTTGTGATAATGTGATTTCCTTTGTTGGCATAAGCTTCCGCTGTACATTTCAATGCCCAGTTATCAGATTCGGATCCGCCGCCTGTGAAATATATCTCATTCGTCTTTGCACCGATCATTTCAGCAATTGCATCTCTCTGCTGGTTGATCACTTCTTTATTTGCAGCCGCAAAGCTGTAAACACTGGATGGATTTCCGAATTTTTCTGTAAAATACGGAAGCATCGCTTCTACAACTTCCGGTGCTGTCTTTGTTGTTGCCGCATTGTCAAGATATAATAATTTACTCATTTTATCTCCTCCATTTTTTGTATATTCTGTAATATTTCTTTTATCAGATTTCTTTCCGACCAATTACTGACTGCATTTTGGATTCTCACATTCGCCATCCGGATTGATGCTTTTGCTCTCTCTGATCAGTTCATCCAGCATGATCTGGTTCACTGTGTCATTGATACTGTCATTAATCTTCTGCCATACGTACTTTGTCACGCATCCGTCTGACGCCATACACCCTTCTCCTGTTGTGGTATCAAAGGCCGCACACTTAACCGGCTCCAGACTTCCCTCCAGTGCCCTTAAGATATCTCCGACAGAGATTTCCGATGGTTTTTTCTCCAATACATAACCGCCAGAGGCTCCACGAATGCTTTTCACCAGCCCCGCCTTTTTCAGAAGTGCTACAAGCTGTTCCAGATATCGTTCTGAAATTCCCTGTCTTGCGGCCACACTGCCGATTGACACCGGTTCTTTCTCACTGTATCTGGCAAGATCTATCATGGCACGCAGTCCATATTTCCCTTTCGTGGAAAGTTTCATCTTATCACCTCTTTTAATCCCCAGTATTTTACTAGGATTTTTACTTCTGTAGAATATCACTGCTTTTTGGTTCTGTCAAGCACTATTCCGGAATAACTTATAAAGATACAATCCTGTCATAAAAAAGGAGTCTTTCATGTCCAGAAAGCAAGCACTTATACGCGGAACCGCAGTTCTCACAGTCACGAGTCTGTCTACCCGGTTTATGGGATTTTTCTACCGCATGTTTCTGAGTCATACCTTCGGGGAAGAAAATGTAGGGCTGTATCAGCTTGTCTTTCCTGTCTATGCACTTGGTATCTCTCTATCCTGCGCAGGGATGGAACTCGCCCTGTCCCGATGCGTTGCCAGGGAAGCCGCGGCCGGCAGAATGCAGAAAACACGGGAATTGTTAAAACGAGTCTGATCTTTACTTTTTCATCTCCTGTATGATCTCTCTTTTCATCCGGCAGAATGCAGATACCATTGCGCTGACTTTTCTCCGCGATTCCAGATGCAGCAGTCTTTTATTCTTATTATCTTACACATTTCCATTTGCATCCATTCACAGCTGCATCTGTGGATACTCGCTGGGACTGAAGCAGACAAAGATTCCGGCTGTATCCCAGCTTCTGGAGCAAGCATTCCGCATTTTGTCCGTCATTGTCATCTGTATGTACTGTTCCGGACAGGGGCAGAACATCTCGATTGCATTCGCTGTAGCCGGCCTCACATTCGGAGAGATTGCCGCTTCTTTTTACAGCCTGCACTCCATCCGGCAGTCCTGGAAGCAGATTTCAGAAAAAAGCAGAAGTGTTTTCCTTCCCCCTGCTGCATTCCGCCGGCATTTACAGAGACTTCTGGAACACGCTCTTCCACTTACCGCAAGCCGCGTATTCTTAAATATCCTGCAAAGTGTGGAAGCTGTCTCTATCCCTGTCTGCCTCCAATATTACGGAATGCCGGCTGCACAATCCCTGCAGACCTATGGTGTCCTTACCGGGATGGCACTTCCGTGTATTTTATTTCCATCCGCAGTTACCAATGCCGTTTCTTCCATGCTTCTGCCGACGGTAGCCGGGCTTCAGGAAATGAAAACCGGCAGCAACTTCGCTCCTTAATTTTAAAAATCACCTGTTCCTGCATTTTGCTTGGATGTTTTTGTTGTGGTGTTCTTCTGATACTCGGGAAATGGATTGGAATTTTTCTGTTCAAAAGTCCGCTTGCCGGAAATTTTATTCTGACACTCGCATGGATCTGTCCGTTTCTGTATACGAACACTGTACTTCTCAGCATGATCAACGGGCTGGGAAAGACCACCTGTTCTTTTCTGTTCAACCTTTTCAGCCTCTGCATACGGATCACCGGTGTCTTTCTTTTCATCCCCGCCGCCGGAATCAGCGGATATCTGAACGGTCTGCTGATCAGCCAGATATTCCTGTTTCTTTGCTGCATTCTCCGGTTATCTGTATACGCCGGCAAATATTAACTGATTTTCCGCATAAAAAGAACCGATACATGATATAAAACATATTTTCCATGTATCGGTTCTTTTATTCTACATTTTTGTATATTTACAGTGTCTTCAAAAACAAGCCTGTAAGTACCGGATTTACATAACACTCTGTAATGATCCCCAGCATCAGGAACAGGCCAAGCCGGATACTTCTTCCCGCATCCCATCTCACCATTGGATATTCCAGCATATAGCGGAATAACACGATCCCTGCCATTGCATAAAAGATTCCCTGTGGTGCGAGTGCGGTAACGATGAGTACGATCCCTTTGCTTCCTAATTTTATGATTGCCATACAGATTACCATACCAAAACAGAATCCAAGCCATACCACTGCCAGCATAACTGCCGTTTTCCTGTAGCGCGTTCCTGCTGCAGCCAAAAGCAGCACAAACGGAGTTCCTCTGCTTTTTACTAGATACCACAAATACGCTTCATATACGATGTCTGCCCGGTTATATTGTTCCAGAAAATACTGGTTCAGTATTCCGATATCCAGCACATACTGTTTCATCCAGAGATTTGCACTGCATATCCCCAGCAGAAAACCTGTCATTCCTGCCAAAAGCACATATTTTTGTTCGCCTTGTATCCTCACACAGCATTCTCCTTTTTTCGTCCGGATACTTCATTATATGTGCTATTCCCGTGGATATGCTTTTATCGCAGTTTATCTGTTCTATGCATTCTGTCCATGCAGATACTTCGACTCATACGCAAGGATTGCTGCCATCGTCTTGGAATCCTGGATCTTTCCTTCAAAGATCATCTCCTTGAGTTCTTCCAGTTTGTAAGCTTTCACATCTACAAATTCATCTTCATCCAGATGCTGTTCCCCCGGAATCAGATTCCTTGCAACAAAGACTTCAATTCTTTCATTACAGAACGCAACCGTTGTACGGATTGTAAGGAGCCATTCCAGATCATCGGAACTGTACCCGGTCTCTTCCTTCAGTTCCCGAGATGCACATACAATCCCTTCTTCATCCGGATCATCCAGCTTGCCCGCCGGGATCTCCAATGTATCTCTTTCCAACGCATTCCGATACTGTTTTACCATCAGTATCTTACCATCATCCATAACCGGAATAACTGCTGCCGCTCCGTCATGATGGATAAAATCCCAGTCTTCCGTATTTCCATTGGAAACTTCATATGGTCTTTATATACTTTCAAAACAGTCCCCTGGTATGCCAGTTCTCTTCCCATACGCTTTACGTCTTCGCTCATATCTTTTCCTCCCGATTCTGCTATTTGTTTTGATAACAAAAACCGGCTGACACATAGATCAACCGGTTTTTGTCATTCATTTATCTTCTACTTGGCATAGTCTGTAACACGTGACTCACGGATTACATTGACTTTAATCTGTCCTGGATATTCTAATTCAAATTCAATCTGTTTCGCAATATCTCTAGCCAGCAATACCATATCTGCATCAGATACTTGTTCTGGAACTACCATAACACGAATCTCTCTACCTGCTTGAATTGCAAAAGATTTATCAACACCCTTGAACTGGTTGGTGATATCTTCTAATTGTTTTAACCTGTTTGTGTATGTTTCTAATGTTTCTCTTCTTGCGCCCGGCCTTGCTGCCGAAATCGTGTCTGCAGCCTGTACCACACACGCAATCAGAGTTTCCGGTTCTACATCTCCGTGATGTGCTTCTACTGCATTGATCACAGTAGCAGATTCTTTGTATTTTCTACAAAGATCCACACCAATCTGAATATGAGAGCCTTCTACGTCATGATCGATCGATTTACCGATGTCATGAAGAAGTCCTGCACGTTTTGCAAGTCTGACATCTAATCCGATCTCTCCTGCAAGAAGTCCTGACAACTGAGCCACTTCAACGGAATGCTTTAAAGCATTCTGTCCGTAACTTGTTCTGAACTTCATACGCCCGAGAAGTTTGAGCAGTTCCGGATGAATTCCGTGTACTCCAACTTCCAGTGCGGCTGATTCACCCTCTTCACGAATCATCGTGTCAACTTCTTTCTGCGCTTTTTCAACCATCTCCTCAATTCTTGCCGGATGAATACGTCCGTCAACAATCAGCTTCTCCAGCGCGATTCTTGCAACTTCTCTTCTTATCGGATCAAATCCGGAAAGAACCACTGCTTCCGGCGTATCATCAATAATGAGTTCTACACCCGTCAGCGTTTCTAAAGTACGGATATTACGTCCTTCACGTCCGATAATTCTTCCTTTCATTTCATCACTTGGAAGCTGTACAACCGAAATTGTAGTTTCCGCAACATGATCTGCCGCACATCTCTGGATAGCAGTAACAACATATTCTTTTGCCTTCTTGTCTGCCTCTTCCTTTGCCTGCGCTTCTAATTCCTTGATCATCTTTGCAGTGTCATGTTTACATCTTCTTCAACAGTTTTAACAAATATTCTTTGCCTGTTCGGAGGTAAGTCCTGAGATTCTTTCTAGTTCCTGTACACGTTGCTGACTCAGCTCTTCCACTTTCGCTTCGCGCTGCTTCAGTTCTTCTTCTTTCGCTGTAAATCCTGCTTCTCGTCTTTCAATGGCCTCTGATTTTTTATCAAGAGCTTCCTCTTTGGAAAGTACACGCTTCTCGTAACGCTGCAATTCCGATCTGCGTTCCTTCGTCTCTTTTTCAAGTTCGTTCTTATTTTTGATAGACTCTTCCTTGATCTCCAAAAGAGACTCCTTCTTCTTGGTCTCCGCTGTCTTTACTGCATCATCAATGATCTCTCTGGCCTTTGCTCTGCATTTCCGATTTTGGATTCTGCATTGTTCTTCAGGTTGGAGACTGTCAAAAATGACTGAGCACAGCGGCCGCAACAGCCACAACGATAAGTACGATTGCTACAACAATCATTGTTCCTATCGGCACAGGAGCACCTCCTTATTAAATTTTCATTGTACGATTATTACAACAAAACAATTTTATACTTTTTACACAAATATGTCAAGCTTTCACTCACAAACTTGTAACACATTGCGGACATCCTGATAACTGAATCCTTTACGCATCAGATAACCCATCATTTTCTGTTTTTCCTTCACATCGGCTGTTTCCGGATTATAACTTCTCTTCCGCATCAGTGCCTCGATCGCCTGTCTGGAATCTTTCTCCCCGTAGTCCGCTTCTTCAATACCTGTTCTACAATTTCTGCCGGAACCCCTTTTTGCAAAGTGCCGCATAAGTTCTTTTTTACTTTTCCGATCTTTCCTGCTGTCAATAAAACTCCTTGCATATTCCATATCATTAATGTAGCCGAAGGACTTCACATACCGGATTGCCTCCTCCACTGCATCTTCCGCATAGCCGCCCTGTTTTAACTTGGTCCTAAGCTGTGATTCTGTTCTTCCCATATCGGAAAGCAGATGCATTGCCCGCAGCTTCGCCCTCTTGATAACGATCAGACGGAGGCTGTCATAGATGTCATCCTCGATCACAGATTCTTCCACTATATGATAACGGGACAGTTCGCCCTTATAGAGAGTAAAGGCAAACTGTCCGTCTAAATACACTTTATATCTTGTCTTTGACAGCGGTTCTATCTTCGTAACCGTCATCATATATTATTCTTCCTCTTTTGTGATTCCTTCTGCTGCAGCTTCTTCGGTCTCTTCCATGTCACCTTCCGCTCCAATATGATAGTGTGCACGGATGTTCTGCTCCAGCTCTTCCATGATCTCCGGATGTTCGGAAAGATATGTCTTCGCATTCTCTCTTCCCTGACCGATCTTGTCACCATTGTATGCGAACCATGCGCCGCTCTTGCTTACCAGATCACATTTCACTGCAAGATCCAGGATATCTCCTTCTTTGGAAATTCCCTTACCGAACATAATATCGAATTCTGCCTCTTTAAACGGAGGTGCAATCTTATTCTTCACGATCTTCACACGGGTTCTGTTACCAACCATCTCACCGCTCTGCTTCAGTGTCTCAATTCTTCTGACATCCATACGTACAGACGAATAGAACTTCAGCGCACGTCCACCGGTTGTAGTCTCCGGATTACCGAACATTACACCCACCTTCTCACGCAGCTGGTTGATAAAGATAACTACGCAGTTAGACTTGCTGATTACCGGTGTCAGCTTACGAAGTGCCTGGGACATCAGTCTTGCCTGCAGTCCGACATGGCTGTCTCCCATATCTCCTTCAATCTCCTGCTTCGGAACCAGTGCGGCAACAGAATCGACTACGATAATATCCATTGCTCCTGATCTTACCATTGTCTCTGTAATCTCCAACGCCTGATCTCCACTGTCCGGCTGTGAAATATAAAGTTCATCAATATCTACTCCGATATTCTTCGCATAAACAGGATCCAGCGCATGCTCTGCATCGATAAATCCTGCAATACCGCCTCTCTTCTGTACTTCTGCGATCATATGTAATGCAACCGTCGTCTTACCGCTGGACTCCGGTCCATAGATCTCAACAATACGTCCCTTCGGTACTCCGCCAAGTCCCAGTGCAAGATCCAGACTTAATGAACCGGTAGGAATGGTCTCTACTGCTACCTGTGCTGACGGATCTCCCAGACGCATAACTGTTCCTTTACCGAAATCTTTCTCTAATTTTGCGATCGCCGCATCCAATGCGCGCTTTTTATCTTCATTTGCCATGTTAATTCTCCTTTTTCGTTCATCGAACGAGTGTTCGTCCTTTGGTTAATATAGTATTATACTTCATCCCGAATGTCAATATTTAATTTTCCCCTCATCATTTTTCTCTTGTATATTCTGGAATACTCTACAGAAATGTAAAAGAATACAACCATCTGTGATTCAGATATACTTAACATACCACACAAGGCTTTCCATCGTCAAGAATTTCGCCGTTACTATTTTCATGCATTTTTCCCAGGTTCTTTTTTCAACTGCACGCTCCGTTACAACCACATTTTCTGCAATTTTTTCATCAGCAAGATAATACGAAACGGTTCCTGCTTTTCTCCTTTTTTTACCGGTGCTTTTTTGCATTTTACCGTCTTTATTTCCATGCGGATCTCTTCTTCCTCCCGCAGCAGGATTTTTTTTGATTCCTCGCTGTTCTTCACTCTCAACGAAATCTTTTCTGAGGTCTGATACGGAATTTCCGGATCAAATGCATCCACTACCAGTAATTTATCCGGTGCCGTATTACTGTACACTTCCCGGTAGTGATAATGTTCCAGTCCATACTCCATCAACCTCCTGGTATCTTTCCATTTATATCCTTTATTATCCGGCCATCCGCATGCCAGAAGTGCCACGATAAAGGTACGCTCATCCCGTCTTAAGCTTCCCACATAACAATATCCCGCCTCTGCCGTAAATCCCGTCTTGCCGCTCAGTGCCCCGTCCATCATATCCAGGAATACATTATGATTATGACACGAAAATGTACGCTTCCTGTCTGTATCCTGGAACTGATATTCCTTCGTCCGGGTCACTTCAAGAAATGCTTCCTTTTCCCCGGATGTCATGATACAGTACTGCATGATCTTTGCCAGGTCTTCTGCTGTTGTAGAATGTACGCCGCTTTCATCTTCCGCATCCAGTCCGTTTGGCGTAATAAAATGGGTGTCCTTACAACCGATCTCTGCAGCTTTTGCATTCATTTCTTTTGCAAATTCTTCTACACTTCCACCAATACCTTCTGCCACAGCCACTGCACTGTCATTATGCGATTCCAGCATCAGGGAATACAACAGGTCTTTGATGTAGAATACTTCTCCTTTTTGCATCCCCAGATGTACCTTTGGCTGGGACGCCGCCTGTTCCGATATCTCCACTGTCTGATCAGGATGTTTTCGCAGATACTCCAGTGCAAGAATACACGTCATGATCTTCGTCGTACTTGCCATCGGACGAACCACATCTGCATTCTTTCCATACAGTACCCGGCCGCTGTCTGCATCCATCAGCACTGCCGAAGCGGCATAAAGCTCTGCCGGTTCATCCCCGAACACATGCTCTGCATTCTGCGTAACATCATCCGTCTTCCGTCCATCTGACCACTTCTGTGCCTTTTTTCTTCTCTCTTCTTTCAGTATCTTTCCTGTATTATCTGTCCATCTTTTATTTTCTGACTCCAGACGCTGGATCCGGCATGCTATCCCCATACCGGTGAGCAATACTGCCAGCAATACCACCGATACTATTTTGTGTGGTCGTCGTTTCATATTTTTGCACTCCGGGTATACTCCGTTAAGAAACTATATGCCGAATAAACAGAAAAAATCACTCCACCGGCTGTCTGCCGCATGAAATGATTTTTTGTTCTTTCCTGTAAATGTTTTATATATCTAATTTTAACTGTACTTCTTCTTCTGCTTCTTCCTTGAACGACTCTACCTGTTCCGGATTCGGACTTGGCAAATCATCCAGCGAATGAATACTGAACCGGCGCAGGAATTCTTCCGTTGTTCCGAAAAGGATCGGTTTTCCCGGAGCGTCCAGACGTCCTCTTTCGCACACCAGATTATATTCCACTAATTTATTCACCGCATGGCTGATTTCACCCCGCGGATCTTTTCGATCTCAAGCTTTGTGACCGGCTGCTTATATGCAATGATCGACAATGTCTCCAAAAGGACATCGGTAAGAACGTGTTTTTTCGGCTGGGATGCCACACGGATCAGATATTCATACATCTCTGTCTTTGTACACATCTGATACGCACCGTCCAGTTCTATAATGCGGATTCCTCTGTCTTCGGCCGCATATTTATCCATCAGCTTATGTATCACCTTACGGGTCGTTGCTTCATCCTGTTCCAATGCTCGGGCAATCTTCCCGACCTCTACAGAATCCCCCATTGTAAAAAGAATCGCTTCAATGATTCCTTCCATCTGTTTTATTTTTAACTTTGCCATGTTCTCTTCCCTATACTTCTTCCACTTTCGATGTGATCATAATCTCATCAAACGGCTGATTCTGCTCGATAAAAATCACGCCTTCTTTCATCAACTGCAGGATTGCAAGAAATGTGACGACTACCTGCACCTTAGAACTTTGCTTTTTTAACAGTGCACGGAATCCGAATTTTCTATGAGATCTCGCATATTCCGTTACATAACCAAGCTTGTCCGGAAGTGTTACTTCTTCCTTCTCGATCTTGCCGAATTTACTTCGTACCGGGTCAACCTTACTTTCCTGCCGTTTCATCACTTCTTTGAAAATGCGGTTGAGCTGCACCAGCGTCAGATCGCCCAGCAGTTTATCCAGATCTACCGGCGGAACATATCCTTTCACTTCATCCGGGATCGATGCCGTCTATACATGATCCGATCACCGTCCAGCTCCCGGTCTTTCAACTCATAGGACATGAATTTATACATCTTGTATTCCAGCAATTGTTCTACCAGTTCCTGTCTCGGATCCTCTTCTTCTCCCTCTTCGTTCACTTCTTTGGGAAGAAGCATCCTGCATTTGATATCCAGAAGCGTCGCTGCCATCACAAGAAATTCGCTCATAATATTCAGATCTTCTTTCTGCATGGCTTTGATGTATTCCATATACTGGTTCGTGATCTCAACGATTGGAATATCGTAGATATCTATTTTATTTTTTTCAATCAAATGTAACAGCAGGTCTAACGGACCTTCAAACACCTGTAATTTTACCGGAATTCCCATACACATCCTCCATTGTCACAACTTAATTATTATACAGGACATCTGAAAATTACTCAAGTCTTTATCTTTTATTTACTTCTCTCATTTACATTTCTTCCGAAGTGCCGGACAGTTCAAGAACGATCAGTTCCGGCCAGTTCCACAATCTTACCGGCACAGAATGTGTTCCCAGTCCGCGGCTTACGACCACCGTCTGTGCTCCTTCCCTGTATATTCCTCCGGAGTATTTTGGAAATAGTGTAAAATCCGGTGAAATCACCCCGCCGATCCCCGGAAGCTGCATCACACCCCCCGTGATAATGTCCGCTCAGTATCAGATCTGCTCCATATTCCAGATATTCCTGTATATATCCGGGATGATGTGCAAGCAGGATCTGATATTCCTCACCGTGTTCTCCGATACGGTCTGTGATCTCTTTTAACGGAAGGTCTTTCTTCCCCAATCTTGCATATGCCCCAAGCGGAATCTCCAGCCCTGAGATTCTTACAGGTGCTTCATCCAATCTTACCGTCTCCGAAGCATTTTCAAGCATATAGATTCCGCATGCTGTCAGTGCTTTCTTATATCCTTCATAAGACTGTTCATACTTATCCGGCAGTTCTTTCAGCTTCTGTTCATGATTACCATTCGCACAGTAGACCGGGCAGATTGCCGGAAGTTTTTCCAGGAAGCGTACCGTCCTGTCATAGGAATTGCCATCCTGTCTGACCAACATATCCCCTCCGATCAGGATCAGATCCGGATGTTGGTTTTTGATGCTTTCCAGTAAGCGCTCATTTTCTTTTCCGTACATCCGGTTGTGCAGATCACTCAGAAATATGATCTTCTTTGTCCCCCTGATTCCATTTAACTTCGGCGAACAAATCCGGTACTTCGTCAGACGGAAATCCCGCAATTCTCTTGCCGTTTCTATCATACAGTATAAAATGAAAACCGCCATAATTATCAGAATTATTTTTATCAATTTTAATTTCTCCTTTACATATTGATTTATTATATAATTCTTTCTGTTCATTTTCAATTAATTGTGCTAAAATTCATTCTTGTAGGTTATTCAATTCATTATAAGGAGGTTTTTGTTATGAATATACCAGAACGAATCTCCGCTCTTCGCGCATTAATGGAAGAACGAGGATATGACGTCTACATGGTTCCAACCGATGATTTTCATCAGAGTGAATATGTCGGCGATCATTTTAAAGTAAGAGAATATATCACAGGATTTACAGGTTCTGCCGGAACTGCTGTCTTCACAAAGGATGAAGCAGGCCTCTGGACTGACGGAAGATATTTTCTTCAGGCTGACCAGCAGTTAGCCGGAACAGGCGTAAAGCTCTATAAGATGGGCGAGCCTGGCGTTCCTACAGTAGAAGAATTTATTGCTTCTGCATTACCGGAAGGTGGTACACTCGGATTCGACGGACGTGTCGTTGCCATCGAAGAGGGAGCTGCACTGGAAGAAGCCGTTGCTTCTAAAAATGCCAAGATCAACTATTCCGAAGATCTTGTCGGAGAAGTATGGACAGACCGTCCTGCGCTTTCTGAAAAGCCGGCTTCGCACTCGGCGAAGAATACACAGGTGAAAGTACAGAGAGCAAACTTGCACGTGTCCGTGAGGCTATGAAAAGGCAGGTGCCGATGTACATGTTATCGCTGCACTTGACGATGTATGCTGGATCACGAATTTACGTGGAGATGATGTAGATTCTTCCCATTATTACTTTCTTATGCAGTCATCACAATGGACGAAATGAAACTTTACATCGATGAACGCAAATTAAATGACGATATGAAAGCTGATCTTGCAAAGAACAACATCACCATCCACCCGTATAATGCAATCTATGAGGACATCAAGAACTTAGACACTGCATCTACTGTTCTGGTAGACCCGAACCGTCTGAACTATGCATTGTTCAACAACATTCCTGGCGGCACAAAGGTTGTTCAGCAGGTGAACCCGACGATTGCAATGAAAGCAAAGAAAAATGATGTCGAGATCAGAAACATCATCAACGCTCATAAAAAAGATGCCGTAGCCATGACAAAATGGATGTACTGGCTGAAGACAAATATCGGCAAGATCGAGATCACAGAGCTCAGTGCTGCTGCCAAACTGGAAACATTGCGTAAAGAACAGGAAGGTTACTTATGGCAGAGCTTTGAACCAATCTGCGCTTCCGCTGAGCATGCTGCGATCGTTCACTATGAACCGACTCCGGAGACAGATGTTCCTCTGATACAGAACGGATTATTCCTGACCGATACAGGCGGAGGATACTTAGAAGGTTCTACCGATATCAGCCGTACTTTTGCATTTGGTGAACTCACACAGCAGATGAAAGAAGATTTCACAACTGTATTACAGTGTAACTTCAATCTTGCACATGCCGTGTTCCTTGAAGGAACTACCGGATACAACCTGGATGTTCTGGCCAGATGCCGGCATGGAGACGTGGCATCAACTTTAACCACGGTACCGGACATGATGTCGGATATCTGATGAACATCCACGAAGCTTCCTGCGGATTCCGCTGCGCAATCCGTGAAAAAGAGCAGGCTCCTCTGATGGCCGGACTTGTCATCACAGACGAACCTGGTATCTATATCGAAGGCAGCCACGGAGTCCGTACAGAGAACGAACTTCTGGTAAGAAAAGGTCCTAAGAATGAATATGGACAGTTCCTGTACTTTGAACCTATCACATACGTACCGATCGATCTGGATGCAATCATTCCTGAAATGTTAACCGATCAGGAGCGCGAGCAGTTAAATGAGTATCATAAGAAGTTTATGAGATTGTTGCTCCGCATCTTAGTGATGAGGAACGCGAGTGGTTGAAGGAGTATACCCGGGCTATTTAAATTTAGTTGGGATTTAATTTAGAAGGCATGACTACCCGGACCTGCATAAAAAGTAGGAAGCCGTTCCTGTTCAGGTTCCGTCGGTGGGAAATACTAAAGCGTCAAAATTATGCTAAAAACGGGCTTCCGAAATTTGCAACTCGCCATTCGGCTCAAACAGGCAAATTTCGAAAACCCAACGCATATTGACGCTTAACTATTTCCAACACCTTCTTCACATTCACTGGAACGGCTTTTCTACTTTTATTCCGTGGGTGTCGAATGCCTTACGAATGAATGGCAATTGCGTAAC
>ENA-OQDF01000644-OQDF01000644.1-human-gut-metagenome-genome-assembly--contig:-NODE-644-length-14604-cov-1.694343_pt1 | contig 14604 bp, 15 predicted proteins | sample MGYA00242769_ERZ504597 | MGnify/ENA primary metagenome ERZ504597 (study PRJEB26092, sample SAMD00036305) | human gut metagenome | host: Homo sapiens | study: EMG produced TPA metagenomics assembly of...
TGCTAACGAGGTAGTTGCTTCCGACAACGCTACGATCGCTGCTCCGGCAGGTGTAGTATTCGTAACCGTAAACGGTGAGACTACGAAAGTGGTTGTTAAATAAGCACAATTGATATAGAATGCGAAAAGCATTTGAAGAAGATATATAATTCTAAGATTCCCGTGCGGAGATTCGTCTTCAAGTAAACCGTGAGGTTGAACATGCGGGGATATTAATACTAAAGTAAAAATTAAAGCTCTCCGTCAGTATTTCCGTGAGGCAAGAAAGCGGAAAAGAATAAGCCCCGGTCGGTTTCTCGATCGGGGCTTTTTGTCTATTCTTTGTCGTTTTTATCTTTAAGTCTCAATCCGGTTCTAGCGTTGAGGGGAGAGATTACCGAGTGGCCTAAATCGCTTTCAAGTTGTTTGCGGGCGGCCTCTGCTGCTTTTCCTCCTTGTTTGGCGATAACTTCGTGTTCTTCGAGATGTTGCGGATTCTTTTCTTTGGCAGTTTTACCGGCCCACGTTTGATAGATGATATCTGTAAGGGTAGCAAACTGAACGCCCTCTTGTAGTCCGTGTCGTTTCCATTCATCGGTTAGGTCTTTACGTATCTCGATGCTTTTAAGGCGTTGATTAATCCAATTATCCGAGTACCCCAACGCTTTATATTCCCTCATGGCTCGATCTATCGTTAACTCGGGGTCTTGCATTTCATCCAATCGCTCTTTTGCCACTTGGGCCATCCATAGCTTGAAAGGTTCTGCTTTAGGGGATGGGATGGATTGGATAAGCCGGAACAGCTGTTCTGTCGTAGCTACGTCGGTTTTGTAGTATTTCCCATCGGTAGAAGGTAATTTCAGTTGGTTACAATTTGTAACCGACTCATTTCCCTCTTTTCTTAGCCTATGTTTCAGCACCTTCCAGTAATTGCTAGGATTAGGACTATCTGTTAGGATAGCGACAACGCTAGGATCGTCATACTTGCCGGTATCGAAGCCGTGATTGTTGAATGTGAGACCACTGTTAAGGTGGTAGTTAAATACAGTTTCTCGATCGGGGCTTTTTTTGGTGAATCTTTTTAATTTTGTACTTTTGTAGGCTTGCACGAATGTTATACATGAATAGGAGAATTAGACAATGGCCAGCGATGATATAAAACAGGCATGGAAGTGCCGGAACCTACGTTAAGGAGGTTACCGTGGTATCTTGCGTTCGTAAGTTGATGAAAGGGAAAGGGGAAGCGTTTATCTCATCTACCCAGATCGCTAAGGAGATAAATGTAGATCCTAGTCAGGTCGCTAAAGATCTCTCTTTTGTGAATATCTCCGGGAAGACGAGAGTGGGATACGATATTAACGCGTTGGTTGACGTACTGGAGGATTTCCTCGGTTTTACATCCCAGCATAAGGCATTTCTGTTTGGGGTAGGGAGTCTGGGCGCTTCTTTGTTGCATGACACCGGACTGAGCCAATATGGTTTGGAGATCGTGGCGGGCTTTGATGTCCGTGAGGATTTGGACGGGAGCATGATCAATGGCATTCCCGTTTTTCATATGGATGATTTTCCTGCCAAGCAGAAAGAATATGGCGCGACGATCGGGGTGATCACCGTGCCGGTGGAGAAAGCGCAGGAGGTGACAGACCGGATTATCGAGGAGGAATCAAGGCTCTTTGGAATTTTACCCCGTTCCGTATATGGGTGCCGGAACATATCGTAGTCCAGAACACTTCTATGTATGCGCATTTAGCTGTTATGTTTAATCGATTGAACTCAATGAATCACTAAAATATGAAGATTATCGCCGTTGGAATGAACTATGCCGCTCACAATAAAGAGCTGCATCATTCGTTAGAATTATCAGAGCCTACTATTTTTATGAAGTCGGACTCCTCTTTGTTGAAAGATGGGAAACCGTTTTTTATTCCGGATTTTTCATCGGAAGTTCATTATGAGACGGAGATCGTGGTACGGATAGACCGTTTGGGGAAAAATATAGCCGAGCGTTTCGCTCATCGTTATTATAATGAGGTTACGGTCGGTATTGATTTCACGGCACGGGATTTGCAGAATAAATTGCGTGCGCAAGGGCTACCGTGGGAAATTAGTAAGGCGTTTGATAATTCGGCTGTGATCGGGACCTTTATTCCGCTGGAGCAAGCGGGGGATGTAAACCGGCTTCCGTTCCATCTGGATATCAATGGCTCGAAGGTACAGGAAGGCAATACCTCGAATATGCTGTTTTCGGTAGATAAGATTATCGCGTATGTAAGTCGCTTCTTTACGCTGAAAATAGGCGATTTGATTTATACCGGAACACCTGCTGGCGTAGGTCCCGTGAAGATCGACGATCATCTGGAGGGATATCTTGGCGAGCGGAAGCTTCTGGATTTTTATGTGAGATGAGAAGATTAATATATATATTCATTATAGGTTTATTACTTTGCTCATATACATGGGCGGATGGTAGCGTTATGCTTCTAAATCCCTGTTATCGGAAGGGAAATGGGTGAAGATCCGGGTGGATAAGACCGGAATCTACAAATTATCCTATGCGGATTTGAAGAATATGGGTTTCTCGGACCCATCGAAAGTCTCTGTCCATGGCTATGGAGGATGGCCCTTGGATGAGGATTTCAGTAAAGAATATATCGATGATGTCCCTTCTACTCCGGTTTGGCGTGGGAGTGATTACCTGTTATTCTACGGGAAAGGGTCGGTTAAATGGGAATATGACTCGTCGAGCCAGACATTCGTGCATACGAATAATCCTTATTGTTTGTATGGTTATTATTTTGTGACCGATGCCACACCCACGAATGATATGACTTCCGTGGCTCAAGCGAGTGGTGCTTCCACTCGGATTACGACTTATGATGATTATCTATTGCATGAGCAAGAGTTAGTCTCCGTAAACCAATCCGGCCGGGAGTTTTTTGGAGAGGACTTAGTGGGGCACGCCCTCGTACAATTTCTACCTTTTCTTCTATCCCCGGGATTACGGATGCGGACGGTAAGGTGACCATGCGTTTTATCTCAAGAATTAACTCTGGCTCCGGTACGGCTTCTTTAAGTATCAATGACTCCGAATTGTTGGATATAACCATACCTTCTATCCAAACAGTAAGCTCGAATGTCAGATCGTATACAAAGGCGATTCCCGGGACAACCACCGCGTTATGGAAGGGATCAAAAAGTGAGAAAAATAACGTAGTGGTTTCCTATAGTTCAAGTGGACATACGAATGTACGTTTGGACTATATCCGTATGCAATTTGTCCGTACGTTGCGCCCTTATGGGGCTTGTACTTTTTCAGAAGCTTGACTTCTGTAGGAAATGCGTCTCGCTTTGTTATTAGCGAGGCGAATTCGAATACCTTGGTGTTTGATGTGACCGATGCGTTAAATGTGAAGAGAGTGGAAGCCGATCTGAATGGTTCTGAACTTCATTTACAATACCAGCGGGTAGATTGAGGGAGTTTGTGTTGGTTCAAACCAATCAAACATTTCCTTCTCCGGAAGTCGTGGGAGAAGTCGCTTCCTCAAATCTGCATGGTTTGGAACAGAGGGATATGATTATTATATCGGCTCCGTCTTTGGTTCAGCAGGCGGAGCGTTTGGCGGTTGCGCACCGTGAGAAAGATGGCTTGACTGTTGAAGTCGTAACTCCAGAGGCGATTTATAATGAGTTCTCTAGTGGAACTCCAGATGCGACGGCATATCGTCGTTTGATGAAGATGTTTTACGATCGTAGTTCTTCTTTGGGTAATCCTCCAAAATATTTATTGCTTTTCGGAGACGGGATCTATGATAATCGGGGGATAAGCGGTGAGGTGCAAGGTGTTTCACGGAGTAATATGCTCCTGACTTCCAGTCTCAAGAGTCATTGAATGTCTACTCTTATGCGACAGATGATTATTTTGCGTTTTTAGAGGATATTTCCGGCAGTAATTTTAGCGAGATAAGATGTGTCTGGGTGTCGGGCGCTTTCCAATCCGTACAGTAACGGAGGCGACTCAGATGGTGGATAAGACGATTTCTTATATGGAGAATAAGGATTCGGGTAGTTGGAAGAATAACGTGACATTCGTGGCGGATGATGGAAATAATGAGGATAGCTTCACAACGAATCATATGAAGCAGGCAGATCAGCTTGCTGAGGCCATTGAAGAGATGCAACCCGGTTTTCTAGTTAATAAAGTGTATTTCGATGCTTATAAGCGTAGCAGCCTCGGGACTTATCCGGATGTGCATAATGAGATTGAGAAACTATTAAAAAGTGGTCAGTTGTTGATTAATTATACGGGGCATGGCAGTACGACCCATTGGGCGGACGAAAGCGTATGGACACAAACCGATATCAATAATTCCAGTTATAAGCATCTGCCGGTGTGGGTGACGGCTACCTGCGACTTTACCCGTTTTGACGATGTGAAAACTTCTGCGGGTGAATCTGTTTTCTTGAATCCTACCAGTGGGGGTATCGCTTTGTTTACGACGACCCGTGTCGTGTTCTCCGGTAATAATGCGAACTTAAATAAGGCACTCATCGATAACCTGTTCCAAGAAGGCGCGAATAGCGTTATACGCTTGGAGAGGCGATGATGTATACGAAACGTCAACTCAATGACTCAAATAAATTGAACTTTATCTTAATCGGAGACCCGGCGTTAAAGTTTGCGTATCCAGAGTATAAGGCTCGGGTGACGGCTGTGAATGGAGAAGCTGTTTCTGATGAGCCTTTTGAGTTTAAGGCGTTATCCCGGATTACGGTAGAGGGTGAAATCTTGAATCCGTCAGGTTCTTTTGCCGCGGATTTCACGGGCGTATTAAGCTCGACCATATTTGATAGCCAAAGTTCCATTACGACTTTAGGGAATAGCTCTGAGAAATTCACTTATCTCGATTATCCGAATACGATTTATATAGGTAGAGACTCGGTTCGAAATGGAAAGTTCAGCTTTACTTTTATGGTCCCGAAGGATATCTCTTATTCCAATAAGAAAGGTAAATTAAACCTATATGCGTCTTCCGAGACAAAAGAGGCGCAGGGTTCTTTCTTCGATTTTATCGTGGGGGGGACTTCGGATACGGCGGAGACTGATACGATCGGTCCCAAGATCCGGCAGATCTATTTGAATGATTCCAGTTTTGTTTCGGGCGATAAGGTAAACACGACTCCTTATTTTGTAGCGAAGCTGTGGGATAAGAGCGGCGTGAATATAACCGGCAGTAGCGTAGGGCATGATATGATGTTGACGATTGATAGTATGCCCTCTATGAGCTATAACTTAAATAGTTATTATGCGTTGCTACCAGATAGTGAGAACGAAGGACTTGTCCAGTTCTCCATCCCCGAGATGGAGCCGGGAATGCATACGGCCGAGTTTAAGGTGTGGGATATCTTAAATAACTCCACAACCTAATACCTTTACTTTTGAGGTGGCGGAAGGGTTGAAACCTAATCTGATCGAGATGTATGCCACCCCGAATCCGGCACGGGATCAGGTGGAATTCTTTCTGCATCACAATCGTCCGGAGTCGAACTTAAAGGTGACGGTTATGGTTTATGATATGACCGGTAAGTTCCTATGGAGTACAGAGAAGAGCGGTTCCTCCGAGTTGTTTAAGGCTTATATCGTAACTTGGAACCTGACGGATAACGGTGGCAGGCGGTTGCGCCCGGGAGTTTATCTGTATCGGGCGGCGATTAGCACGAATAACTCGAAAGAGGCGACGAAAGCGAATAAATTAATCATTCTCGCACAATAAAGTATCGGGTAATTAGTTTATAATAAGCATGGGGGTATGTTTATTACCCTCTAGGAATGATAAATGTAAATGTATTTTAGAATAGAATATATGGTAAGAGTTTCAAGATTCAGTCTGTTACTAGCGGTTTTCAGCTTTTTGACGGCATTTACGGCTTTATATGCCCAAGGAGGCGCAGACGATGTTAAACATAAATTCGCCCCGATTAATACGGCGATACCGTCTTTGTCTATTGCGCCCGATGCTCGCGGAGGTGCTATGGGTGATAACGGTGTGGCTACTACGCCGGATGTGAATTCCCAATACTGGAACCCGGCTAAGTATGCTTTTAGTTATAGTAAGGCCGGAGTCGCTTTATCCTATACGCCTTGGTTACGTAAATTGGTGAATGATGTGGCTTTAGCATATCTGGCCGGTTATTATAAATTAGGCGATAGCGATATGCAGGCGATCGGAGCTTCCTTGCGTTATTTCTCTTTAGGAGAAGTACAGGAAAGCCGGGATGGAGGAATGGGTAATCAGCTCATATTGAATCCTTATGAGATGGCTTTTGATGTAAGTTATAGCCGTAAATTATCGGATGTGTTCTCTATGGCGGTCGCCTTGCGCTATATTCGTTCGGACATGGGTGCCTCGTCGGATGCGGATATGGTTCCGGATAACGCTTTTGCCGCTGATATCGCCGGTTATCTGGAGAAATACGTGATCTTAGGGAATAGCGAGTGCCTGTGGAGCTTTGGTTTTAATGTCTCCAATATCGGTACGAAGGTCTCTTACGACGGTGGAAATACCAACCAATTCTTGCCTACGATGTTAAAGGTTGGAACTGGTTTACTGTATCCGATCGATGATTATAACCAAATCGGTATCTATGTGGATTTGAGTAAATATTTAGTTCCTACCGAACCTATTCAAGAAGGTACGACTCCCGAGGATGAGGCTGCTTATAAGGAAAAACATGATGAATATAACAATATGTCCCCGATCACGGGTATCTTCAAATCATTCGGTGACTCGCCGAATGGCTTCAAGGGCGAGCTAGAGGAGATTATGGCCTCTATCGGTCTGGAGTATAATTACAATCAGCAGTTCTTTGTTCGTGGCGGTTATTACTATGAGAATAAATATCAGGGAAACCGTCAGTACTTCTCAGTCGGTGCTGGTTTCCGCATGAGTGTTTTCCAGTTGGATGCCGCTTATCTGATCAGTACGGTACAGAGTAACCCGTTGGACCAGACATTGCGCTTCTCCTTGTCGTTCGATATGGATGGAATCAAGAACCTTTTCAGATAAATGGATATGAAGATACGTGTAGGTTTTGGCTATGACGTCCACGCCTTGGTGCCGGACCGGGAATTATGGCTAGGCGGGATTAAGATCGAGCATACGTTGGGCCTATTGGGACATAGCGATGCGGACGTGTTGATCCATGCGATCTGCGACGCTTTACTGGGAGCGGCCAATATGCGGGATATCGGTTATCATTTCCCGGATACGGCTGGTGAATATAAGAATATCGATAGTAAGATCTTGCTCCGGGATACCATGAGGCTTTTAAGAGAGGCGGGCTATGAGTTGGGTAATATCGATGCCACCGTAGCCGCCGAGCGCCCTAAATTGAATCCCCATATCCCTCTGATGAAGAAAACGCTGGCCGAGGTCATGAACGTGGACGAGGAGGATATCTCTATCAAGGCTACGACCACGGAGAAGCTGGGCTTCACCGGACGGCAGGAAGGATCTCGGCTTACGCTACGGTCTTGATACAGCGCATGGGATCGTAAACCAGAAAGTACTCCCTTTTCCTTCTTCCGACTCTACGCCGATCTTCCCGTGAAGATTCTCTAGGATCGTTTGGCAAATGGATAGTCCGAGTCCGGTTCCTTGGATAAAGGAATCGAATTTGGCGAAACGCTCGAATACGTGCGGGAGGTTCTTCCGCTCAATACCTTTTCCGGTATCTTTACGTAAAAGTATAATCCATCTTCCCTCTCCTTGTATCCCATGCGGATAGCCCCTTGGAACGTGAACTTACAGGCGTTCGTGAGGAAGTTGGTGATCACTTGGGTCAAGCGATTCTTCTCGGAATAGATAACGCAATCCTGTTCAGGTATCTCGCAATAGAGAGTGACACCGTCTTTCACCCGGCTTTGGAAGGTCTGGTATAAGCTCCGGAATAGCGTGGATACGTTGAACTCGGAATAGATGAAATCCATTTGCCCGGCCTCGATCTTCGATAGGTCCAGGATATCGTTCACGAGTTGAAGGAGAAGCTCGTTGTTCGTCTCGATGATCTCGCAGAACTCTCTCGTCTCCTCGGAGTGGCAAGTTTCCGCTAGCAGGTTGGAAAAGCCTACGATAGCGTTCAGCGGGGTACGTATCTCGTGGCTCATGTTCGCTAGGAAGGCGGATTTCAACCGGTTGGATTCCTCTATCTTCTCCTTGTCCCTCAGTTCTTGTTCCATTTTTTCCGTTGGTTGATGAGGGTAGTACCTCCGGTTAAGTAGGCGGGTTTTCCTTCCGGATCGGTTTTCCCTACGATCGCAAAGATCTCTATCCATGTATATTCAAGCCCTGTATCGTCTAAATAACGGATCTCCTCGTCGATCGATATGCTCTCGCCGGCGATTAGTTTATTGATCGCGTCTTGCATCTGTTCCAAGTCCTCGGGGTGAATGCCGCTATAAAACTCGTCCGCCGACATGCAGAATTGGCCGTCGGTTCCCTTGTCGCGAATGGATCTTTGGGTCAGGTAAATATTGTTACATTCGAGCCGTGCTTCTTTTACGTCCCATATCCATGTCATCATGTTGCTGGCTTTCAAGACGAGCTGGTATTTCTGGTTCAGGTCTTGCGCTTGGCGTGCGATTTGCAGCTCCTTGTCTTTGGCCTTTTGCTTTTGGATGAAGAGGCGGACCCGTAAGATCCCGATCGTTATCAATAACGCCAGAATGACGAGTAGGCTTATGATATGGATCTTGTATTTCTGTAAGAAACCGGGAGGCTCTTGGAAATACGTGGCGTTCGGGGGATATAGGCCGGGATCGATCTGGTGAAGCAATAGATGCTGGTAATTTAGGTAGGCCCTCGGGGTTTCCGCGGTCTGGATCGGGATTTCCTTACTATCTTTCCCCGAGAGGATCATTTCGATCGTGTTGACCGTCACCTGCGCATAATCCTCCGGAGAAACATAATATCCCCCGGCGAAATTCCCGTTTTCTGTTTGTACGTCTTGCAAGGTAAAGATTGGGGGGACGGAGAAACTATTGGTCATTTTCTGGACGTTATCGACTAGGTAACGATTCTCGTTATCCTTCCGGGTCCTGTACCATGAGTAATAAAGGACTCCGGTCTTATTGTCGAAAGAGGCCAGTCTGTCCAATAAGTTCTCGGTGGAAATGGAGGTGGTAGACAGTGGCTCGAATTGGATGCCCGGAAAATCTTTCCGTAGCACGGCCTCTACATCCGCTTTTCGTTTGCTGGCTTATATAACGGCGGTCAAAAATAAAGGCCAGTTTGGTTAATTCCGGTTGTAGCTTTTTGATTAGCTCGATCGTTTGCTTGATATAGACTGGGTTATTTTATAAAAGTGGCGTTATAGCCTTTTACTACGTCCGTGATGGGAACCAGCGTATCGAGCACGTTTTTATCTAGGTCTATCAGGTACTCTTCTTTCGGGTACATATATCTCTGGCGTAGCAGATGATAGAGGGAATATCTTTCCATTCCTTGTCAAACAACGGGCGGGCGACAAGCCAAGAGGGATCTCCTATGCATACGACTAAGGTGGGTGGCACGGGAACTCTCTCTAGGATCATTGTTCTCTTCTCTTGAAACCCTTCCATAGTGCGGATACCGGGGATCTGTAAGGGAATCGCCTTTACGGTAAACCCTTCCTCCCCGAATTTTCTTTCTATATCAAGATAGGTCTGTTTCGTCCAGCTTTCCTCGAAGTTGATGGAGTGCAGTACGACTATAGACGGTTTCTCGCCGGAGCCTCGTGCGCTCATGTTCAAGTGGACCGTTAGTATAATAAAAATAAAAAGAATGATATTTCTCATGGCCGTTAATTCTAAGCGATATATGTAGCAAACGTGATTCTGGTAGCAAATGTAGTGATTCCGCTTTATTAAGCAAGAGGTTTGCCTGAAAATAAAGGTTTTATATGTAGTAAAATGGTAATAGTTCCATCTTGATAGGATAGCCTTTTCGCCCTTGTTTGCCTATTCGGAGATTAATACGTAGCTTTGAGCCAATAAAGTGGTATTTTTATGAAGAATAATGATTGGAAAGATCGATTAGGCGTGATGTACTCCACGAATCCCGATTTTCAATATAATACGGGAGATACGGAAGAGGAAGATACGTTGCCGAAGGAGAAACAAGCTTTGCGCATATCCTTGGATAAGCGGAACCGGGGAGGGAAGATGGTTACCTTGATCACCGGGTTCCGGGGCACTTCCGAGGATCTGACCGCCTTGGGAAAACTCTTGAAAGTGAAATGCGGCGTAGGCGGTTCCGCTAAGGACGGGGAGATAATCATCCAAGGGGACCTGCGTGCCAAGGTGTTGGATATCCTCCGGAAAGAGGGCTATTCGAAAAGCCGATACGATCTAATCCCCGATCCGCTATGCTAACAATCTATAGGCTTCCGCCGGGGCGGGCAAGACGCATAAGCTGACAGGGGAGTACCTGATGTTGCTCTTCTCCCAGCCGGGCGTTTACCGCCGGATCTTGGCCGTGACGTTTACGAATAAGGCGACGGATGAGATGAAAACCCGTATCGTTCAAGAACTTATCACCTCGCTTCCGGCCGTGCGTCCGATTATATCCAGCTACTCTCTTCCGCCTATTCCTTGACGGAGCGGCAGGTGAGGGAGCAGGCCCGGAAGATTCTGTCGCTATCCTGCACGATTACTCCGCTTTTAATATCAGTACGATCGACCGCTTTTTCCAGCAAACGATGCGTGCCTTTACCCGCGAGATCGGTTTGCAAGGCGGTTATGGCATCGAGATGGACCAAGAACTGGTCTTGACCGAGGCGATCGATAACCTGCTGGCCGATCTGGAGAAGCCGGAGAGCAAGGATTTGCTAGGTTGGCTGCTGCGTTTCGCCGAGGACAAGATCGAGGATGGAGGCGGCTGGAGTTTGCGGCAAGACATCATGTCGCTCAGCCGGGAGGTCTTTAAGGAGAGTTATAAGGCATTTAGCGAGGAAGTAGGTAAGGATATCGCGGATAAGCAGGCGCTCGATGCCTATAAGAATGAGCTATACGCCATTATCCGCTCCGTCGAGGCGGAGGCGAAACGTTTAGGAGAGGAGGGAGTGGCGTTGCTGAAACAGTTCGCCTTACAACCCTCGGATTTTAAGGGAGGAAGTCGTTCCCCGTTTTTCTATTTCGAGAAGCTGGCGAAAGGTGAGATGAAAGAGCCGACAGCCACGTTCCAAGCTTTGCCGGATAATCCGGATGCCTATACGACCAAGACGACTCCACCGGGTCTCCGGCAGATCATCGGGTGTGTATATGAGGAAGGTTGAATGCCTGCGTAAAGAATATCGTATCCCTGTTCGCCAACCTGACGGCCTATAACACGGCCCGGGAGATCGTACGTTATTATTATACGTTAGGGATCTTAACCGATATCTCCCGGCAAATCGCCTCTTACCGGGAAGAAAAGAATGTCATGCTGATCGCCGATACGACCGAGTTGCTGAATAAGGTCATCAGCGGCAGTGACGCCCCCTTTATCTACGAGAAAACGGGTACGCACGTAGATCATTATATGATCGATGAGTTCCAAGATACCAGCGGCATGCAGTGGAATAACTTCCGCCCCTTGGTGGAGGAGAGTCTGGCGAATGGCCGGGCGAATCTGATCGTTGGCGACGTGAAACAAAGTATTTATCGTTTTCGTAACTCGGATTGGAAGCTATTGGACGAGCAAGTCCGCAGGGATTTCGAGGACGAGCAAGTCCGTGAGGAAACCCTGATGGATAATTGGCGAAGCTGCCGCCATATCGTGGAGTTTAATAACGCATTCTTCACCGCCGCTCCGGCGATCCTGCAGGATCTATATAATGAGGCGTTGAAAAACTCCTCATTAAGCGAGGAAGAGCGCACGGCCTTTTCTGCGAGGATCATGGCGGCCTACGACGATAGTTCCAGCCGTGTCCCCCGCCCCTTCCAGAAGAAGGATGGACATGTACGGATCGATTTCCTCTCCGGTGATGAGGATAAGGACTGGAAGCAGGAGGCGATGGAGCGATTGCCCGCTACCTTGGAGCGCTTGCAGGATAACGGTTACGCGCTAAAAGATATCGCCATACTCGTGCGTACCAATCAAGAAGGCGCTTTAGTGGCTGATACGTTGCTAGCCTATAAGGAAGAGCATCCGTCCGACCGATACAATTACGATATCATCTCCGATGATGCCCTGTTCGTGGGTAGTTCTCCGGCGGTCCGTTTCCTGATCGCCGTATTGCGCTATTTGCGAAATCCGGAGGACCGGACGAACAGGAAATTGGCGATGTATGCCTATCAAGTATTAACCGGAAAATTCGGGGAGAGCGAGGCGGATGAGTCTGTTTTCCAAAACCTTCAGTCTATTTCCCGGCAATCCTTGTACGAGGTAACCGAGGCTCTTCCGTAACTTCTCCGCTTACTTCCCGGAAACGGAACAGGTATTCGTGCAAGCTTTTCTGGATATGGTTTCCGAGTACGCCCAAAAAGAAAGCGCAGATTTGAACCGTTTCTTGAGATGGTGGGACGAGACCGGTTATCGAAAGACGATCGCTACCCCGGATGGCAAAACGCTATCCGCATCTTGACCGTACATAAATCCAAGGGCTTAGGTTTTAAGGTCGTTATCATTCCTTTCGGGGACTGGGAGATCGACCATAAGCCGACAAAGCCCGTTATCCTTTGGTGCCACCCGGAGAAGAAGCCGTTTGACCGCCTGCACTTAGTTCCTGTCCGTTACGGACAGATCCTGAGTAGCACGATTTTCGCCAAGGATTATTTCAAGGAGCGCTTGCATGCTTTCATCGATAACTTGAACACCTTATACGTCGCTTTTACCCGTTCGAAAGAAGAACTGATCGTATTCTCCCCCCGTCCGAGGAAGATCAACAAGGAAGGTAAGGTTGAGAAGATAACTTCCATCGCCGATCTATTGTGGGCGGGGGTGGAGACGGATATCGAGGATGATACCTTTGAAAGGGGCGAATGGTGGCATCCAGCTTCGGGTAGAACGGCAGAAGATACCCTGGAGGAAATCCCCATGAGCGCCTGTATTCCGTTTCCCCGGTTGATCGTTTACAATTACGCCTGCATGGGAAAGGATTCTTTTCGATAATGCCAGGCGGAAGCACGGTACCTTGATGCATGAGGTATTGAGTCGGATACGTACGCCGAAAGATATTCCCGCTTCGGTCGAAGTTATCGGTTAGCCGGGGTGATTAACCGGGAGGAAGCGGCGGAGTTGATCAGCCGTCTGGAAGAATTATTGCAAGCGGAGGAGGTAAAGGTTGGTATGATGGTTCCGCCCGTGTCTTGAATGAAGTGGATATCCTGTTCGGTAAAGGCTTGTCTAACGCCCGGACCGGGTGATAATAAAAGGAGGTAAGGTTATTGTCGTGGATTATAAATTTGGCGAACGGCAAGATAAGCGCCATCCTAATCAGGTAAGAAATTACCTGCAATTAATCCGTAAAATGGGTTTCGAGCGGGTCGATGGATACCTTTGGTACGTAGAGTTAGGTAAAATAGAGGCAGTGAATAAGTGATATATTTTTGATATTCGGTAAAAATGAATATTTTGCAGATTCTTAGTATAAAACGATACAGTCAAAGAAGAATGAAAGTACATAAAGAAGGAACCGGTTTACTGCTTACGTTGTTTACAATATTATTTATTGTGAATATAACTTTGTACCATACGGTAGGTAAGGGTATGCTGTTTTATTCTGTCGCTTTTGTTTCTACCGTATTGTTCCTATTGGTATTAAACTTCTTCCGTAGTCCTTTCCGCCGGTTTCCTTATGATTCGGAAGCTTGGTGATCGCTCCCGCCGACGGTACGATCGTTGCCATCGAGGAAGTGATGGAGAACGAGATCCTTCATAAGGAGTGCCTACAGATATCTATCTTTATGTCTATCTTCAACGTGCATGCTAATTGGTTTCCCGTAAACGGTACCGTTAAGCATGTTTCCCACCAGAACGGGCGTTTTATGGCGGCTTATCTGCCGAAGAGTAGTACGGAGAACGAACGTTCGGCGGTCGTGATTACCACGAGGAACGGGGTGGATGTCTTGGCTCGTCAGATTGCCGGGGCGATGGCACGCCGCATCGTTACGTATGCCAAGCCGGGAGAGAAATGTCATGTGGACGAGCAAATGGGGTTTATTAAATTCGGTTCTCGCGTGGATGTCTACCTGCCGGTAGGAACAGAGGTGTTAATAGAGATGGATCAAAAAGTAACAGGCAATCAAACGCCTATAGCCCGTTTGTCAAAATGAGTATAAGAAAACATATTCCTAATACAATTACGTGTCTAAGCCTTCTGTCCGGTTGTGTCGCCAGTGTTATGGCCTTGCACGGAAATCTTTATCTGCGTTGATTTGGATTATTATAGCCGCGGTCTTTGATTTCTGCGATGGCTTTGCCGCTCGTTTATTGAAGGCTTACTCGCCGATGGGAAAGGAATTGGATTCCTTGTCGGATATGGTAAGTTTCGGCTTCGCTCCGGGCATGGTGGTCTATTGGTTGTTGGGAGAGGCTTCTACGGCTTTGCCTTTTGGCTCTTTGAATACGTATATCCCTTATCTGGCGTTCGTGATCCCTACGTTTTCAG
>ENA-OQDF01000645-OQDF01000645.1-human-gut-metagenome-genome-assembly--contig:-NODE-645-length-14599-cov-4.740326_pt1 | contig 14599 bp, 16 predicted proteins | sample MGYA00242769_ERZ504597 | MGnify/ENA primary metagenome ERZ504597 (study PRJEB26092, sample SAMD00036305) | human gut metagenome | host: Homo sapiens | study: EMG produced TPA metagenomics assembly of...
GCTGATGAAGCAGATTTATGCCACAGAAAAATATTGACAGAAGTTGATTTGAACATTTGATTGACACAATTTATGTGTATGGAAATAAAAACGTGGAAATTGTGTTCTTGTTTAAAAATGAAGTAGAAGAGTTAACAGGAGCTGCAAGAGAAGCAGAAAGGAAAGAACGAAACATTGGATAGTGTACAGAAAGATGTGGCATATTTAAGGCTTTCTCTTGCGGATGGTGATGGAAAGGATGAAAGTACAAGTATTTCTTCTCAGCGTAAACGAATTTGGGATTTCTGGAAAAAGCAGGGTCAGGGAACAAAACTGGAAGAATATATAGATGATGGCTTTAGCGGGACAAATTTTGAAAGACCTGGTTTTCAGAGGCTTCTATCAGAGGTGCGCGAGGGAAAAGTACGAACCCTGTTGGTAAAAGACTTATCCAGATTTGGGCGAAATTATCTGGAGGCAGGTTATTATCTGGAATATGTATTTCCCTATTATGGGGTCAGGGTAATTGCTGTTAATGACAATTTTGATTCCCAGAAAGCGTCAGGCAGTACCGGTGGTATGGAAATGGCCCTTAGAAATCTTATGAATGAATGCTACAGCAGGGATATTTCCCAAAAAGTAACAAGTTCAACACGTATAAAGAAGAAAAACGGAGAATACTGTTACGGAGCAGTTGCATTTGGGTACAAGAAAGGGAAACAACATAATACAATCGTGCCAGATGAAGAAGCTGCCAAAATAGTAAAACATATTTTTGATCTGGCATGTGAGGGGAATACAATCACGCAAATTTGCAGGATTTTGAATGAGGAAAAGGTGATTACTCCATCCACATATATGAAAAGGATAAATTATAGAAGTAATGAATGCTGGACCTATAATTCCATACAGAATATATTGAAGAATCGTATTTATACCGGGGATACAGAGTGTTATAAATCTCATGTAAAACGTGTGGGATGTAATGCAGTAAATGTGATTCCGGAGAAGGAACGGGAGGTAGTGCTTAACACTCATCAGGCAATCGTAAGCCGGGAGGAATACTGGCAGGCAAGAAATGTGATAAAACCTGTTGGGGAAAGAACAAGAGGAAAAGAATCTAATAGTGTTCTTACTGGAATACTTGTTTGCGGCTCTTGTGGAACTAATCTGCTGAAAGGTAAAAAGAAGAATAAAAACTTTTTATGCGTTAACAGGAGATATATACCTGGCAGCGATTGTGAACAAATACGTGTAAGGGAACAGACGGTGCTTGACATTATAAAGAACGCCGTAAATGTACAATTATTGTTTCTGGAAGAAAAGGAAAAGGAAATGAAACAATTACGGAAAAAAAGAAAAAGAGAAAGCCTGATCATTCAGAAGCAGATAGAAAAGCTGGAGAAACAGATGAAAAACCTTGTAAATCGAGGGGTATTTTTGTATGAAAACTATATAGAGGGAAAATTTACAAGGGAACAGTATCTTGCTGAAAAAGAAGATAATCAGGATCTGAAAGAGAAATATGAAGAACAGTTACAGGATTTAAAAAAACAGTTGGAAGAACAGAAAATAAAAGAAGAACAGGATAAAGAGAAACAAAGAAAAGACTCAATTATACTGCAGTTTCATAACCAGGAAGAGATAACAAGGGAAATGTTACAGGCATTAGTTGAAAAGATAACAGTGTATCCTGACGGTAAAATTGAAATTTTATGGAAGTTTCGAGATGAATTAAATCAGGATAGGAACAAAAAATGAGTCAATATAGAAAATTAATAGTTTGAGAATCATCAAGGGAAATGTTATAATAGAAACGAGGTATCAGATGAATAATACAATATTTGATGATGTATTTCGTACAATGATTGAGAAAATGCCATACCTGGCAGTTCCATTAATTAATGAAGTATTTCATACTTCATATCCGCAGGATGTACCGATCGTGCAGCTTCGTAACGAGCACCAGCAGGAAAACGGAGAAATCATCACGGATTCCTGCTTAAAGATTGGCGGTAAACTGTATCATATTGAATGTCAGAGCGTATATGATACGACCATGCAATCCGGATGATAGAATATGATTTTTCAATTGCTGTTGAGAATGCACAAAGCTGGGACGCAGATACAGGATAGAGTTTCCAAAGTCCTGCGTATTATATTTAAGGAGCGGAAACAATACGCCGGATTTCCTGGAAGTGGAAATGGCACTTTCCGATGAGCATACATTGCTTTACCGGATTCCGACCATCAAACTGGAGGGATATACGAAAGACAGTATTTTTGAGAAAGATCTGTTGATGCTTCTGCCGTTTTATATCATGAGGTATGAAAATGATATTCATGAGATGAGTGAGAATCCGGAATTATTCCAGAATTTATTGAATGAATATGAAGAAATCAGAGCAAACCTGATTAAAGAACTGTCAGGGGAAGACAAGGCAACTTTATATATGGATTTAAACAAACTTATCATAAAAATAGCAGACTACATATGCCAGAGTGAAGAAGTAGTCAGGAAAGGAATAGGTGAGATTATGGGTGGAAAAGTTCTTGAACTGGAATCTGAACGACTTTTGGCAGAGGGCAAAGCGATAGGCAAAGCAGAGGGTGAAACAAAAGGTGAGGAACGTTTGAGTGTTTTGATTAATCGTCTGATACTGGATGGAAGAAGTACAGAGATCCAGTCTGTAGTAACAAATGCAGAAATACGAAAACAGATGTATAAAGAATATGGAATTTAATTCCAGCAAAACGAAACATTTTCTGAAAGTCTAAAGTGAAGAAAGTGTTGGCGAAAAAAGCCAATACTTTCTCACAATCTTATAGTTCTTTTTAAAAAAATTCCAAAAAATAAAGAAAAAAATGTTATCAATATATTGACACAAAGGTCAGCGGAAGCCCGGTTATCCAGAATGGAAAAATCATTGGTGCGGTAACTCATGTATTTGTTCAGGATGCTTCCAGCGGATATGGAATCTTTATTGAAAATATGCTGAAAAATACAGAAAGACTCTTTTAATGGATGATCAGGATTATGAAACAAAAATCTGATTATTGTCGAAATATATCAGATGTCTGTGAAAAATGAAAATAAAGAAAAAAGAATCACCAAAGCTGTCGACATAAAATAGGACAAATTTCTCTCTGTGTCTTGATTTTTCCGTAAGCATTCCTCTATAATATGTGATGAACCGAAAAAGAAAAGAGATTTATTGAAAAATGGGGGAGGAGTGAAATTTATGGAAAAATTAAATGTGGCAATTGCAGATGATAATGAGAAAATGGTGGAAGTACTTGGTCAGATAATAGAAGAAGACAAAGATCTGGAACTTGTGGGAAAAGCGCATAACGGAGAAGAAATCTGTAATATTATACGTGAAAAGGAACCGGACGTTGTGGTTCTGGATATTATTATGCCGAAAATGGACGGACTGGCAGTAATGGAGAAATTTGCCAATGACAAAAGTCTCAAAAAGATCCCATCATTTATCGTAGTTTCGGCAGTCGGTCAGGAACGTATTACAGAAAATGCATTTAACTTAGGGGCAGATTATTATATCCTGAAGCCTTTCGATAATCAGATGCTGCTTAATCGTATCAAACATGTGCGCAGAGCCGGCGAGAGAAGAATACGTCAGATCGGGCGGCAGCCTGAAAGGACAGAAGACAATCCGGTACCTGTGAGAAATCTGGAAACAGACGTGACAAATATCATTCATGAGATTGGAGTGCCTGCACATATTAAAGGATATCAGTATCTGCGTGACGCCATCATCCTGTCAGTTAATGACATGGAGATGCTCAATTCCATTACCAAGATACTGTATCCTACGATTGCAAAGAAACATCAGACAACAGCCAGCAGAGTGGAACGGGCTATCAGACACGCCATTGAAGTTGCCTGGAGCAGAGGAAAAATGGACACAATAGATGAATTATTCGGTTACACAGTCAGTACAGGAAAAGGAAAACCCACAAATTCAGAATTTATTGCTCTGATTGCAGATAAAATCAGACTGGAATATAAAAATCGCTCTTTCCAATAGTCATAGTTTGGAGTATAATTATTCAATAAAGGCTACCAAGGAGGGTTTTTCGCATGAAAATATTTTATTTGCAACATCTGAAGCTGTACCATTTATCAAAACAGGAGGTCTGGCAGATGTAGCTGGCTCATTGCCGAAATATTTTGATAAACGATATTTTGATATTCGTGTGATCTTACCGAAATATGCCTGTATGAAACAGGAATGGAAAGATAAAATGAACTATATCACACATTTCTATATGGATCTTGGATATAAGAACTGCTATGTAGGAATCATGCACATGGAGTACGAAGGAATTCAGTTTTATTTTATTGACAATGAATACTATTTCAGCGGACCCAAACCGTATGATGGAGGAACATGGGATCTGGAGAAATTTGCATTCTTCTCCAAAGCTGTACTGTCAGTTCTTCCGGTTATCGGATTCAGACCGGATATTATACACTGTCATGACTGGCAGACCGGACTTGTTCCCGTATATCTGCACGACAGCTTCCAGCAGAATGAATTTTTCTGGAATATCAAGACGATCATGACAATACATAACCTTAAATTCCAGGGTGTATGGGATGTACAGACAATCAAGAATATCACAGGACTGTCCGATTATTATTTTACAGCAGACAAACTGGAAGCATATAAAGATGCCAACTATCTGAAGGGCGGTATTGTGTTTGCAGATGCAGTCACTACTGTAAGCAATACTTATGCAGAGGAAATCAAGACACCGTTCTATGGAGAAAAACTGGACGGTCTGATGTGTGCGCGTGCAAACAGCCTGCGTGGAATTGTAAATGGTATTGATTACAATGAATTCAATCCTGAAACAGATCCATATATCACAAAGACTTATAATGCAACAACTTTCAGAAAAGAGAAAGTTAAGAACAAACTTCAGCTGCAGAGAGATCTTGGATTGCAGGAAGATCCGAAGACGATGATGATAGGTATTGTATCACGACTGACAGATCAGAAAGGGTTTGATCTGATCGCATATGTGATGGATGAGCTTTGCCAGGATGCTATCCAGCTTGTAATTCTTGGAACCGGTGATGAACGTTATGAGAATATGTTCCGTCACTTTGACTGGAAATATCATGGAAAGGTATCTGCTCAGATCTATTATGATGAGAAAATGTCTCACCGTATCTATGCATCAGCAGATGCGTTCCTGATGCCGTCCTTATTTGAGCCATGTGGTTTGAGTCAGCTGATGAGTCTTCGTTACGGAACACTTCCGATCGTCAGAGAAACAGGTGGACTGAAAGATACGGTCGTACCTTATAATGAATATGAGGGAACTGGAAACGGATTTTCTTTCAGAAACTACAATGCGCATGAGATGCTTGCAACAGTGCGCAATGCGGAAAGAATCTATTATGATAAGAAACGTGAATGGAATAAAATGGTTGATCGTGCTATGGCAGCTGATTTCTCATGGGGTAATTCCGCACGTCAGTATGAAGAAATGTATAACTGGCTGATTGGTGATAAATAGAAACAGAGAGAAATATTAAAAACTACGAAAGAGCAGGGAATGTAAAAAAGCACATTTCCTGCTTTTACTGTTATGTTGTTACTGTTTACACACCATTATCCCGCGAGGTGTTTTGGCATGAATATGCCAAAATCCCGAGACATACAAGCTGAAATTCCATTGCCGCAGGCAATCTGAAATGAATTTTGGAAACGTTACTGAGAACGGAGTGAACAGTAACATGAAAAGGTTATTCAGGCAGAATAAAAAGCACTTAAATGAAAAACTAAATTCCAGCTGTGGATTATCTCAGTAACTATGCGGGATTAAATTCTGTAATGCACCTTAACAATTCTATTTTTTGTCTTATAATAAACCTGTAAGCACTCATGATTTATGTTTTTATGCATACTAACCGGGCATCTGAAAATAGTGTGCGAGACTAAATTCCACATGCCTTATGTGCAAGACTAAATTCTGGTGCAGTGAAATCTGCCTGTGCTTTACTATTTTATTTTATAAGTTTTGGACTAAGCATAACATCATCAGGTGCGATTGCCTTTAATCCTAATGCTTTGTGCAGTTTGTTGTCCAAGAGTAAAAGAGAGAGTTCATATGGGCTATGTCCATTAAGACTGTCTCTTTTTCGCTGTTTATGTGATTCATCATAAGTCTGACTTTCTCGTCATTTAAATCAGCGAATGAACTCCCTTTCGGACGGATGTAGCGGATATACTCGTGGTTCTTTTCGCAGGCACCTTTTTGCCAAAAGCTGTATGGATCACAGTAAAAGACCGTCGTGCTTTTACTTCCGTCACAGAATTTCTCCATCTCTTCACGAGCTGAGAATTCTGAACCTCCATCCGTGAGGATCACCGGAAAAAGCTTTTTGAATGCATCCTGTCCTAACACTGTTTCAAGCCATACAAAGACCTCTAACACGCATTCCTGGTCTTGATATTCCAACAGGAACATAAGCATAAGATTGCAGTTGCGGAATGTAAAGGTCAAGAGGGCGCAGCTTTCGCCTTTCATTCCTTCCACGCAGTCCATTTCCACAACATTTATATCTGGATGATCTTTCATATAATTCTGGAAATTTTCGTAGTTATGACCTTGACGATAAGAACGATCTTTTGCACTGGTCTGTGTAGGTTTCTTGCGTTTCTTATAACGTACAGAACGTCTTAAGTCACCATTGCGGACATCGAATACACAATCATTGATGTAGGAGTAAAGTGTTCTTCTGGAGCAACCCAATTCTTCTGCATGAGTAGCATAAATATGACCGATGGACTGATGCTTCTCCTTGATCAATGGAACCAATAAATCATTCATGGATTGAATGCTTTCCGGAGTCTGGTTAATGCCGACTCTGCAATCGACTAGCACGCTACGGTACTCATCATGGGCATATTTGGATGAATAAAACTTTCTGGGCATAAGACAATGGGTCTTTTTACCACAGCCATTACATACGTAGGGAGGTTTATTCAGTTTCTCACATTCAGCAGTCTCATATGCGGGACATATATCAGTGCAGCGAAAGGATGGTTTTCTGCAAAGCTTACAATGAATGCCACACATCTTATCACACAAGCATGTCACCTTACAGTTCTTGCGATGAATACATGGCGGGTGAGTGTAACCTGAATCCGGACGTTCTTTTGTATGTGCGTGGAGACGTACTTCCTTTGATATGGTAGATGGATTTTTACCAATAATTCGTCCAATTTCAGTGAAGCTTTTATTCTCAGTAAGACCTTTCTCGATATCAACACGCTATTCAAATGTTAAATGTTTCTGATTGCCTTTATTTTTCATAATTATCTCCAATCTGCACAGGCAGGCAATCAGCTGCAAGTACATTATACGGAGTATGATTATCAAAGACAATATGGCAAATATGTGTGCAAAAGTAACTTCGACCTATATGGAATTTACTCTTGCATTTGGTCCAAAACCGGAATTTAGTTTTTCATTTAAGTTCTTTTTTGATTTCCAACAACTACAACATTTTTATAGTCATAATAATACACATATGTTCTGAAAAAACTATTTACATCTTCCTAACGCTGCACTCTTGCTCCTGCGCCACCCATAATTGCTTCTACTTCCTTCTTCCTGGCCATTGTCGTATCTCCCGGTGTGGTCATCGCAAGCGCTCCATGAGCAGCTCCATAGTTAACTGCTGTTTCCGGATCATCCGACGTCATCAGTCCATAGATAAGACCAGAGGCAAAAGAATCCCCGCCGCCGACACGATCCAAAATTTCCAGCCCCTTATAATCTTTGGCTTTATATATCTCACCATCTGCCCAGCATATTGCGCTCCAATCATTTACGGTAGCCGTACACACCGTACGTAACGTAGTTGCAACTACTTTAAAATTCGGATATGCCTCGCTGCCTCATTAATCATTTTCCTATAGCCATCAAGATTCAGTTCTTTCAGATTTTCATCGTTTCCTTCAATCTCAAAACCAAGGCAGGCAGTAAAATCTTCTTCATTGCCGATCATAACATCCACATATCTGGCAATCTCCTTATTCACCTCCTGCGCTTTCTCTAAACCTCCAATAGCGCTCCACATAGACGGCCGGTAATTCAGATCATAGGAAACTATCGTTCCATATTTTTTGCAGTTTTTATCGCCGCAATTACGGTTTCACATGACTGTTCAGAAAGAGCCGCATAAATACCTCCGGTATGGAGCCATCTCACGCCCAGTTCACCAAAAATATAATCAAAATCAAAATCCTTTGGTGTAGCTTTCGAGATCGCAGTATTTGCCCTGTCAGAACACCCTACCGCCCCACGGATACCAAATCCGCGCTCAGTATAATTCAGTCCATTCCTGCATACCCTTCCGATTCCGTCTGTTTTCATCCACCTGATCAGTGAGGTATCCACTCCTCCCTGCATGATCAGATCTTCCATCAGAAGCCCTACCTCATTGTCTGCAAACGCTGTAATGACTCCTGTGTTTAACCCAAAGCATTTCCGAAGACCGCGGATTACATTATATTCTCCTCCGCCTTCCCAAACTTGAAAGTTTCTGGCCGTGCGGATTCTTCCCTCGCCCGGATCCAGGCGAAGCATCACTTCGCCTAAGGAAACCGCATCATATTTACATTCTGACCTGTTTTTTAATTTCAGATTCATAGTTTCCTCCATCATGCACGAATCTCATTTACAAGAGAAACTGCCTCTTTAGTCATATCTTTAATCTTTTCAAATTCGCCTGCTTTTATCAGATCAGATTTGACCATCCAGCTTCCTCCACATGCAATAATTGATTTACACTGCAGATAGTCCGCTAAATTTTTTGCGTTTACACCTCCTGTAGGCATAAACTTTAGTCCAACATAAGGTGCTGTAAGTGCCTGAATCGTAGAAACGCCGCCAAACTGTACTGCCGGGAAAAATTTCACAACCTTCAATCCTCTCTTCACCGCCTGCGCAACCTCAGATGGGTGATGCACCCCGGAAATACTGGTATCTGCTTTAAAATGCAATAATCAACCACCTCAGGATCAAATCCAGGACTTACTATAAATTTTGCTCCTGCCGCTACTGCCCTGTCTACCTGCTCCGTCGTAAGTACCGTACCCGCGCCGATCAACATATCGGGATATATATCTGTCATCTTTCTGATGCTTTCCTCCGCCGCCGCAGTACGGAATGTTACCTCGGCACAGGGCAGTCCCCCCTCGCAAAGAGCCTGTGCCAATGGTTCTGCGTCCTCTACATCATTGATCACGACAACCGGAATTACACCTGTTTTCTCAATTTGTACCATTATGTTTTCCATAAAACCCACCTCTTTATTACAAAACTTCTATTTGTAGTTCATATATACTGTCTTCTTCTGCAGATATCCCTCTAATCCGTACTTTCCGTCTTCTCCACCTGTTCCGCTTAATTTAAACCCGTTGTGAAATGCATTGATTAACTCACCATTTTCTCGATTTGTATATACTTCACCAAATTCCAGTTCATTCACAGCCCGCATGATATATTTTGCATTATTCGTGAACAGATATGCCGACAGACCATATTCACAATCATTGGCGAATTCAAGCGCCTGATCAAAATCCTTTACTTTCATAACAGGAAGAACAGGACCAAACACTTCATTCTGAATAAGTTCATTTTTGTTATCTTCCACCTCGACAATACACGGATACAGCCAATTACCATTTTCTGTTGGTTTTTTCTCCGGTGTCATATCTAATAGAATCTTCCCTCCTTGCTGTAGGGAAAGGTCAACCATCTGGGATATTTTCTCTATCTCTGCCTTATTCACTTTCGGACCCATAAATGTATTCTCATCCATGGGATCTCCAACAATAATCTTCTTTGTTTCGGCAATAAGCTTTTCTACAAACTGATCATAAACTTCTTCATGAATATACATCCTCTCATTACAGGTACAAATCTGTCCGCAATTAGAAAAACGGGAAATAACCGCTGCCTTAACAGCTTTGTCAATGTCAGCATCGTTCATAACGATGAACGGTGCTTTTCCGCCCAGCTCCAGATGAACCTCAACACAATGTTCTGCTGCAGTGCGGAAACTTCAATTCCAGCGCCTGTACTTCCGGTCAGTGTAACAAGGCGGGTCGTATCATTTCTTACCAATGCATCCCCCACTACACGTCCCGATCCGGTAATAAAATTCAAAACCCCTGATGGCAAACTGCTCTCTTGAGAGATTATTTCTGCCAACCGCATCACTGTAAGAGGTGTCTCTGACGGCGGTTTGATAATCATAGAATTACCACAGACCAATGCATTTCCGAATTTCCGGGTTGTTAACGCCAATGGGAAATTCCACGCTACAATTCCAACGGTCACTCCATATGGAACTCGCTGGATCCATGTCTGCTCGCACTCCAATTCAGAAGTAAGGATTTCACCCTCAATTCTTCTGGCAGATTCCGCTGCATAACAGAGAAAGCCCCTCGCCCCTTCGACTTCAGCTCTTGCCTGAACAATAGTTTTACCATGTTCACTGGTAAGAAGTACCGCTAACTCCTCCTTATGCTTGTTGATGAGTTCGGCAATTTCCAACAAATATTCTCCTCTTCTTTGAGCTGGTATTTTTGCCCATTCTTTTTGTGCTCTCTTAGAAGAACACAACGCATCATCTACATCCTTTTTGTACTTTTAGGAACCGTACCTAACGAGTTCCTGATTAAACGGATTATAAACTTCAATTCTCTCACCAGACTCTGACGGAATCAATTTCCCATCAATCATATTATTAAGCTGTAACATAGTCTCCTCCTACATGAAATATATTTATTTAGTTCCCCAAATATGCTCTTGACTCTCTTTTATAGTATCTGTTGTACAATACCTCCCCTCTATGATTATGTTTTTTTCAACATTCTCATTCTTAATTAACTTGTCCGCAACTGTAACCGCAGCTTTACCTATCTCATCAAGATCCATTACCATTACTCCATCAGCGGTACCTGACAGTACAGCATTATAACCTTCCTTCGAGCCATTCACACCAGTCACATATATACGTTCTCTCCATCTGCCGGATGAATCAATGTTATCAAGTACACTCTCCACATTAGGAAAGAATGAATCTGTTCCACAGAATACAGCCTTGATGTCAGGATAACTCCGAAAAATTCTTTCCATGTCCACAAATGCAGCATCTAAATTCCAGTCAGTCGGAACTTGAATCACCTGTCTCTTTTCATCTTGCATCATCGCCTGATGAAATCCTTTACTCCTGTCAATACCATTCTGGTCATTTAATGCACCCACTAACTCAAGAACTTGAATCGGCTCTTTAGATTCACGAACCTGCCTGATGATAGCCTCTCCACATGCCATTCCATCTGCTACTGAATCTGGTCCTACATATGCATCTACCGATTTGCTATTTGGAATTAATCTGTCAAAAGTAATAACAGGAACTCCTTTTGCTTTTGCCTGCAGCAATGCCGACTCAATTTTATTCCGGTCAACAGCACATACCAGCAGTGCCGAAATATTTTTCTCGAGCAAACGTTCTATCTGAGAATTTTGTGCCTCGGCATTTCCTCCGGCAATCAGCTCGTAAACCTCATATCCTAATTTCTCAGCTTCTTCTTCTATTATGTCTGTTTCATAATTACGGCTTGCAAATCCCTGGTCAACAGAGAGCCCAATTGCTTTTTCTTTTTTTTCGGTATCTCTTTTTCTTCTTTTGTATGATTTTTTGACAACCAGAACTGAAAAGTATTACTAATACAATCAACAAACCACTGTAAAATCTTTTTCGTTTTTTCATCAACAGCACATCCTGATATATAAATTAATTTACTTTATATAGATTTAACTTTTCCAGATCAAAAACCACACCTGTTCCGGGTGCTTTACAAGTCTCGAGGTATCCGTCTTTCACGACAAGCGGATCTACTGTATATTTATATATCGGGAAACTATGAAACTCTACCATTCCTCTGTTTTCTACTGCCCCGAGCACATTTGCGTGAAGTTCCTGCATTCCATGAGAGTGAACTTCCACAGAATATTTTTCTGCAAGGTCCGCCACTTTTAAAAATCCTGTAATACCGCACACATTAGAGCAATCTCCTATCGGGCGCTTAATCCGTGCAAGTTTCATTGCCAGCTCATGTTCATAGATAGTATGCAGATTTTCCCCCATTGCTATCGGAATTGATGTTGCCTGTCCGATTCTGGCATATCCTTCGTAATCATCCGGATTCGTAGGCTCCTCAAGCCAGCCGATATTATATTCTTCCATTCTCTTTGCCATTCGAATAGCCTGCTCTTCTGTCCAGACCATATTGGCATCAACCATAAAAAGAGCCTCGTCACCGATCAATTTTCTGACAGCCTTAATTCTTTGGATATCTTCATCCTCATTTTCTCTGCCAAGTTTGATTTTCACGGCTGTATGACCGGAAGCCAACTGTTTTTCTATATTCTCTAACAGCTCTTTCTCACTGTACATGAGATCAATGCCACCATAATAAGTCCTAACCTTATCCGCACCTTTTCCACGCAGGTCTTTCAGTGCAATACCATGTGACTTCAGTTCTATATCCCAAAAGGCGATATCTAAAGCAGAAATTGCAAATGAAGCGATTCCGCCCCGTGCCACATAATGTATATGCTGATTCATATAATCATTCATTTTTTCCGGAGAATTCATCGGTACCCCAATCAGCTGCGGGGTGAGATCCTGCTCCAGCATCTTAGCGATTGCTGCTCCGCCAAATCCTCCTGTATATGTATAACCACACCCGATTCTCCCGTTTTCCAGAGTTACTGTAGCTGTGATTAATTCAAAATTATCATGTTTTCCGTGAAGAGCATCTACCAAATTTCCCTCCAGCGGTACTTTATAATAGTCAATAGCAATTGTTTTAATTTTATTATCCATTGCAGTAATAGCTCCTTTTTTACACTATTGCAGCTCACACAATGCCGATTATTCAAAAACAATAAGTGTTTTTACAACATCCTGTCCATTTGCGATTGTCTCCTCGAAAGCCTGCTGAATATCATCGATAGAATATTTTCTAGAAATCATTTTTTCAGCATCTATTTTTCCTTCTTCCAGCCACTTCATTACCTTCGGGAATTGATAACAGTTCATCCTTGATCCGACAATACTCAACTCCTTCTTCGTAATGAGCACCGGAGGGATTTCTGCCGGTTTCGCATCAAATCCTATGCAGGCAATTCTTCCGCGCGGTGCTGCATATTCAATCGACTGCTGAAAAAGAGACGTAATACCTACCGCATCTATCACCACATCCAATCCGCCTGGTGCAAACTCTTCAATCATGTCTTTGATTGACTCTTTCTTGCTGTTGACAACTTTATCAGCTCCCAATGCCCGTGCCTTTTCAAGTTTTGAATCAACAACATCTGCTACCATGATACGACATCCTATCCCTTTTGCGACTTGAACAATCGATAAACCTATTGTTCCTGCTCCAATGATTATAACATTATCTTCCTTAGCTGCTGAAGTTCTCTCTAGAATATTTGCAGCAATTGAAAATGGCTCTGCAAGTGCAGCCTGTTCAAAACTGATAGAATGATCAAAAGGATACAGATGTTTTTCATGTACAACTATATAATCCTGATACCCTCCATCCATTTGAACTCCATAGCATTTTACATTTTCGCACACATTCGGATATCCTTTCCTACAGGTTGGACATTCTCCACATGCAAATACCGGGTCTAATGCAACTCTATCTCCAACTTTTACTCTATCCACTTTCTCTCCAACAGCCGTCACTTCTCCTGACAATTCATGGCCCATTACTCTCGGAAGTATAACATCGGCACGTCCTTCGTTAAAAATATGGAGATCTGTTCCACAAATACCAACCGCCTTTACTTTCACCTGTACATCATATTCACTTGAAATTTCCGGTTTTTCTCCCTCAACAACTTCTATTTTTCTTACTTCTGTTAATTTAGCTACTCGCACTTTAATTCTCCTTTCTATGCTATTAGCAAAACTACATCACTGCATTCTTTATCTCACCATTTCGCAATCATTTCCTTTTAACCGATGAGATTGTATAACAGCTTCTACCTCACCGCGCAAAGATGCCTGCATATCTCCCGGTATGGTATTCTTTATCGCTCCCGCTGCATTGCCAAAACTTAATGCTTTCGCGCAACTTCCATTCTCGCTTAAAATTCCATACAGTACTCCTGAAATGTACGCATCCCCGCTTCCAATTCTATCTACCACCTCAATTTTTGAATATGGCGGTTCCTCATAAAATGTATCACTGCATTTTTCATATATTACAGAACCAAATGTATGGATTTTAGGTGAGTGAACAATCCGCTGTGTTGATGCAATCACTCCAATATTATACTCATCAGCAAACTCTTTCATCATATCCTTCAGATTGCCGCTTTTTTTAAAGGTAAGCCTTGCAGTCTCCTCCGAGCAGAAGAAAATATCAACCAAAGGCAGTATTTCTTCAATGGTCCTCCTCGCCTCTTCCCCGCTCCACAAATTACTGCGAAAATTTACATCAAACGATATTAGAGCACCATTCTTCTTGAACTTCTTTATCATTTC
>ENA-OQDF01000646-OQDF01000646.1-human-gut-metagenome-genome-assembly--contig:-NODE-646-length-14598-cov-2.850045_pt1 | contig 14598 bp, 11 predicted proteins | sample MGYA00242769_ERZ504597 | MGnify/ENA primary metagenome ERZ504597 (study PRJEB26092, sample SAMD00036305) | human gut metagenome | host: Homo sapiens | study: EMG produced TPA metagenomics assembly of...
GATAAGAGACGACTTGCCGGAGCCGGTGGAGCCGATGAACGCCACCGTCTGGCCCTGCTCGGCGGTGAGTTGATGCCTTCCAGCATCGCCTCGCGCGAATCCGGGTAGGTGAAGCTGACGTTGCGGAATTCCACGGTGCCCCTCTGGCCGGTTTTGGCCACGTCGGCGGCGGTTTTGGTGCCGTTCTCGACGATTGGCTCAGTGTCGAGCACCTCCATGATGCGCTGCGCGGACACGTCGGCGCGCGGCCAGAGCACGAACACCATGCTCATGAGCAGGAAGCTCATGATGACCTGCACGGAGTAGTTGGAGAACACGACCATGTTGGAGAACACGGTGAGCTTGTCCTTGAGCCCGGCGGCGTCGATGAGGTAAGCGCCGATCCAGTAGACGGCGAGCATCAGGCCGTTCAGGACGGTGTTCATCAACGGCATCATGAACGCCATGACGCGGTTGGTGAACAGCTGGGTCTCGGTGAGGTCCTTGTTGGCCTTGGTGAATTTGGCTTCCTGGTAGTCCTCGGCGTTGTAGGCGCGCACCACACGCAGGCCGGTGAGGTTCTCGCGGGCCACGAGGTTGATGTTGTCGGTCAGGGCCTGCATGGCCTTGAATTTCGGCATGACCATGGCCATCATGATGACGATGGCCGCCAGCAGAATCACTACGGCGATTCCGGTGGCGAGCGTCCATTCGAAGCCTTCGCCGGCGATCTTGCACACGGCCCATACTGCCATAATCGGCGATTTGACGATGAGCTGCAGACCCATGGTGATGAACATCTGCACCTGCGTGACGTCGTTGGTGGAGCGGGTGATGAGGCTGGCGGTGGAGAACTTGCTCATTTCGGCCGGGCCGAAGGACTCGACCTTGCGGAATTCGAGCGAGCGCAGACGCTGGGTGAACGAGGCCGCCACGCGCGCAGCGATGTAGCCGGTGATGATGGCACACGCCGCGGATCCGAGCGAGATGAGCAGCATCTTGCCGCCGGCAATCCAAATGTCCTTCATGTGGCTGCCCGGCGTTTCGACCAGCGTGGTGATGTCTGACATATAGTCGGGCAGTTTCAGGTCGAAGTAGACCTGCCCGACGATGGTCACCAGAGCGATGAGCATCTGACCGATCTCCGCTTTGGAGAGGTATTTCATGATGCGAAGCATTGGTTTCCCCTTGTGTTGGTTGGTTGGTTATTGGTTATTGACGATTGGTTCTTAAGTTGGCTGGGTTATCGGCGATTATCGGTTCACGATGTCTTAATAGTTTCTATTGTTTGATTACTTACACTGTGAGATATTACGCGCACTTCTGCATGTTCGCTGTGAGCGTCCTCAATTAGCCTTTACCTCCCTCTGACGAGGGAGGTGTCACCGCGCAGCAGTGACGGAGGGAGAGACCCGCCAGCGGGAGGAAGCTGGTCTCGCTCAGCCTCCGCGCGCTTAGCTGCCATGTGTTCAGCCACGCGCTTGTCCCGCTCCACGAATGCCTCACGCACTTGTTCAGCCGTCGGCCGAGCGCCCCGGATGGCAAATCGACATATATATGGTGAACTCAGACACCAGGTCAACGAATTCGCGCGTGCGCCGCTCCCCCATTTGCGAGAAAATCCAGCAAATTGCGGAACGCATTTCCTCTATCATCCGATGAGACTGCTCGCGCCCGGAATCAGTGAGATTCACGCGAATAATGCGCCGATCCTTGGAATCAATGTCACGCGTGACCCAGCCTTTTTTCTCCAGAGACGACAGCACAGTGGAGATGCGGCCGGAACTGGCCTGCAGCGCCGATGCCAATTGCGATGGCGTTTGCGTCCCCTTCATGGACAGCTCCCGGAGCACGAACTGCTCACCATGGGCTCCACGAGTGAATTCCCTCTGCATTGTCGAACGATTGCCCCACACGCTGGCATACAGTTCACTAACTGCTTCCTGCTCAAATCCCATAAGAGCACCATCCATTCCCATTCGCCACACGGCAGAGCGCCGCAAACACCCCAAGAATATCTCACACCGTAAACAATTCATTACTAGAAACTATTTTTGGAACGCATAATGCACACACTCCACGCTCTTTGATATTCTGAAAGCCGCATAGATATTCACTTCGGGGCGTCGTCTAAGAATATTTGCTGGGCCAACGGTAGCGACGTTGGCATTGTGCTCCATGAGGTATCTGGTCGAAAAGGCGGACGAAGACAGACCAGTTGGGCGGAGCGCGCCCATACTTCAAAACCATTGCAATTATTGGCTTTGACCATTTTCGTGGAGTCACGAAAATGGTCATGAAAAACATAAGGACACACCCATGAACCGCGACGAAATCACACGCAAAACCAGCGAACTCAGCACTATCGCACACACCACCGAGGACTCCAAAGTTGAGTATTGGTATGCACGCGAGCTAATGACCTATATGGGGTACGACAGATGGGAAAACTTCAGCAAAGCTATTACACGAGCCAAGCAAGCTTGCGACAATTCCGGCGTATCCGTTGAATCCCATTTCCGTGACACTACGCGAGACGTGACTCTCGGCAGCGGTGCCACCCGCTCCATCGCGGACGTCAAGCACTCCCGATACGCCTGCTATCTCATTGCTCAAAACGGTGATCCAAAGAAAGAAGAAGTGGCACTTCTCCAGAGCTATTTTGCCGTTCAGACTCGCAAAACGGAAATCATTGAGCAACGCATGGGAGAAATCAGCCGGCTCGCCGGCCGAGAGGCCCTTGCCACTGCAGAGAAGAAACTCTATCCGTATACCCACAAATCACACACAACAAAACCGCACAAGTGCACATGTACACGCCCAACCACGCCGCAGAACGCCGGCAAGGATGTGATACAGGCCACAGAAAGCGTTGTACCGCCTAGGCAATGCAACAATTGTCCGCTATGCTCTGAAGGCAGATGGCGGCACGGATGCCATCCAAAGAGGGGGTATGACCATGATTCGGGGTATGAACCTATGCAGCATCGCCGGCTGCACGCACGAAGCAGAAGAAGCGGGCATGTGCAACATGCATTTCACATCGGCGCTGGTTCACGGAGCGCTGCACTACACTGCGGGCGGACGTCCGTCGCACTGCTGAGCGCAACAACAAAGCAAAACAACCAGTAACGCTCAACGGCTTCCACATGTTCATGCTCTAATTGCATGTACTTGCAGACACAATGGCCGGTCTGAGCCAGCTGCCCTCGCATGGAGCAGCTGGCTCAGACGGCCATTATTGTTGCTTTGTACTGTTTGCACTGTATTGCGCCTGCATTGCGCAAGCTCGGGCGCACTCGGGTGCACTCGCTGAGTGGCGTGAATCGCAGATTGCTCAATAGCAACGCAATCCACGCTACTCAGCAGTTGCCATGGTTATGCGCGGCGTTTGCGGATGACGAGCAAGGCACCAGCCGCAGCTGCCAGCACCACAACCACGACCGCAATGGCAGCCACGGCAGCACCCGTATTCGAAAGGGGCGCAGCGCCATTAGCAGCCGGCTTATTCGTGGCAGTGCTACCGGGCTTAGCAGTGTTGCCAGGATTGTTGGTATCGCCGGGCTTCTGCTCTCCAGGGCCGGGAGTGACCTCCGTGGCCGTGACCGTGACTTCGAACGTCGCGTTCACGCACGATAAGAGACGGTGATGGTCCTCGTGCCTGCGGTGGCAGAATCAAAGCCAGTGAACTTCAGATCACCATCAGTTGGATCAATCAGCTTGCGCAGCGTTTCAGTATCGCCGACTTTGTAAATGGCGGATACCTTCACATCGGCAGCGTTGAACTTATCGCCTACCTGATAGGAATCCTTGGTCACTTCCACAGCAAGCTCGGCCAACTGAGGCAGTTCGCCGAATGTCACTGTGTAGGTTTTCGCCGTGCCATCCTCAGCAGTTACAGTCACCGTGGCCACGCCGTTGTTCTCGGCCGAAGCCTGCTCCACTTGCACCGTAGCCTTTGCGTCAGCAGCAGTCGCCTCCACCGTCGGGTAGGAAGCAGCATCTCCAGCCAGCGCACCGGCATATTTAGTGGTATCCGCGGAGAATCCGTCAACCGTCTTGCCATCCACAGTCAGATCAGCAAGATTGGCGTTACTAGACGGCTGCGGCTCTGGTGTCGCTTCACCTTCGGCGATGCGTACTTCAGCGATCTTGGCATAGTCATTGCCATCGGCGTAGGTGAAGTTGAGGCGAATGCCTTGGTGGCGGGCAGAGCGCTCACATCGGCTTCCGTCACGGCTCCAGCAGCACCATTCACAGTGACTGCCGGCAGCGTGGCATCAGTCCACGTGGCGCTGTCTTCAGCTAGGTACGATACAGTGAAGCTCTTCGGAGCGGCCTCGCCCTTGGCCTTATCCACCGCAACGCTGAGCTTGCCCAGCTGATATGCCTTATCGAAGGTGTAGCTGAGCCACGGCGAGGTGTCGCCGGTGCCCCAGTTCGACCAGTTGGTGCTCAGGTTGTTGTCGCAAGTCAGGTCGGCCGTAGAAGCGGAGGCCCAGCTACTGGCCGGCTCATACTTCGAGGCCGCAGCGGACGAGCAGAACAACCGGGCAAGGTTGCTTTCCACAGTCACGGTGAACGTGGCGGTTACTGAAGAATCAGCGACAAGACGCACCGTCACGGTTTGCTCGCCCAATTTGGTGGTGTCGAAGCCTTCCAACGTGTATTCATCTGGCTCCAGTACACGCGTCTTGCCATTGGTGAGCGTAGCGGTAACCGTCACGTCCTTATGCGCGAGCGTCTGCCTCTTGGCGATAGTGGCTTCAGGGCCCTTGGCCGCGATGGACTCCACAGCAGCAGTCTGCGAACCGAACGCAGTGCCGTTGAAGGCCACGGTGAATGCGCCGGCATTGCTGTTCGACGTGGCGAAAGCACCGGCATCGAGCCCGGTTACGTCCGCACCGGTCAGCGTTACCGTAGCGACATCCTGCCATTCATCGTTCGCGGAAGCACGCCAGTAGCCTTTCAGAGTATCGGTTGAGGTGCGCTCCAGCTTGAGCTGCACTTGGTCGCCGAAGCCGGTACCAACATGCGATGTTTCCTTATCGATGTAGCCATCGGCATTGGAATCGTACTGCATGTAAACGCCGCTTGGGCTGGCAAGTAACGTGGCATATCCCTTGCCGCCGTTAGCGCCAGTAAGACCGTTACGGACCACCAGACCGGCGCGCGGATCGCCATTACCGCCCAAGTCGAGCGGCTTGACCGTGGTTTCCAGCGTTTCGTTCACGTCCAGAGCATCAGCTGGTACACCGCACTGCCCTCGTTGCGATCCGTCCAGACGCCACGATTGGCGTTGTCCGTAATCGTGAAGTCATAAGCACCGCCGGACGCAGAAACCTGGCACGCGCTGCCGCCCTTCCAATGAGCTTCCTTCCAACTTCCGGAAATCGGGTTGGAGCAGGAAACATCGATGGTTCTACGGAATGTACGGCCCGGATTGAAGTTACTGCTCTCGGCAAGAGTGCCCGTAATGGTGTAGGTTCCCGGCACATTGAATGCGTAGGTGCTGCCGGCAGCCTTGGTCGACTTGCTGACTGCCGTACCGCCTTCCACATTCCATGTCACCTTGGTAGCAATGGTATCGTCGCCTTCCTTGACGTTGACGGTGTCCGGCAGAGTAACGGTTCCGCCCGTGTTCACGGTCTTCGGGAGATCATCGCCGGTTTCCACAGTCCAGTTGACCAGCTTGCCCTTGGCGCTACCATGGTTGTCCCAATAGTTCAGATCCCAGCCGTCGGGCTCGCCTTCTTGAGCAGGATTATGCATTTCGATGGTGCCGTTCTCACCGATGGTCAGCGGCAGCCAAACATAGGTGGAATCGGCTTTACCGGAATCCCAACGGTCACCAAGGTAGATGAAGTGACCTTTCTCCTGGTCTACTGCGAGCACACTAGCCGACTGCGAACCGAATGTGGTGCCGCGGGTATCGCCCACAGACAACAGACCATCCGCGCCTTCCGGCATGTTGTTGTACCACGTGTTCTCGTTGGCATCGTCCTTTTCCACGCCACGGGTCCAGCTTCCCAGCATGGAGTCGGCGGTGTAGTAGGTCTGCTTGTTCGGGTCCCAGCCGGTTGCACCAGATGCGATGATGTTGTAACGCCCGTCATATTGGAATACGGCAGGAGCTTCCAGCGAACCATTTGTTTGACGATTTGGAAATCTTCGCCACGCACCGGGGCATCCGTAGTAGCGTCTGCAAGAATGTATGGGTACTGCCCGTCAGCAGAGTACTGCTTTTGTCCCTCGGACTGGTCCACATTCGTGGTCTTGACTACATTGGTGTAATCATCGTTGAGCTTGGCGATGTACAGCGTGGCATTGGCTTCGGAAGAATACAGTACATAGGCACTGTCGTCCTTCGGGTCCACGAACACAGTCATATCGCGGCTGTCACCGTTCTCACCCCAGCTGGGGTTACCTGCGGCTTCTTTCCAATTGTTCTGGTTAGGCAAACGATAGGCACCCACCATAGTGAACGGGCCCGCCGGATTGTCGGAAACAGCCACGCCCGCAAGTGCACGTGCATAGTTGGAACCGCCCGGCGTGGTGCTTCCATCGGAATGCCACCACAGCACGTATTGCTTGTTCTTCTTGTTGTAGATGATCTTCGGACGCTCGAAAATGCCCTGTACGGAATCAACCGCGCCATCACCATCCTGATCGGGGTTGGTGTTGAGGTACGGGAAGATTGCGTCGGCCTTGGCAGCGTCCACACTGCCGTCGGACTTGGTCAGGTTGTAGGCCTTGTCGAAGTAGGCGTAATCGGCATTGCTCTTATCCGTCAACTGAGATTTGCTGGTCACCGCACGCAGCGCCACACCAAGATCGGTCCAGTTGTATAGATCTGTCGACATATAAGCATGGACACCGGGGCTGTTGTCGTAACCGTTAGAACGGTCTTCGCCATACCAGTAGTAGGCGTCGCCAACCTTGACCACTTGGCCACCGTGCGCTTGGATGTGTGTGCCGCCATTATCATTGGCGTTCTTGGCATACCAATATGGCTGGAAGTAATCGCTAGCGTTCTTGCCCGGATCGGCTGTGGGCTGGAACTTGGTGTATGTCGGCACTTGGCCGATGGTAGGCAGGTAATCCACACCTGCCGCACTGGCACTTGCAGCGGCCAGCCCGCATGACAATAGCGTTGCCGCGGCGGTAATTGCCGCGATAAGAGCGCCCTTGCCCTTATTGTTTATCTTCATTGATTTGGTTCCTTGATTGATGATAACGGGTTTTTGAACAAACAGTTATGTCGCTATCCGCGAAGCCAGAAAAGGTTCGACAAATCAATATACCGATACTGAAAACTCAGTATTCAACTTGTCGGACCAATTATGGTCAAAGAGCGGAGGAACCGGCCGCAATAGTCAATATTGCCGGCTTGTTCCTTCACCCATTACTGCGCGAGGGTGCTATGCACGCTTGCGCAGCATGAACAGTGCACCCGCGGCAGCGGCCAGCAGAGCGACAGCGCCAGCGATGGCGGCAACACTGGAACCGGTGTTGGCCACCGTGTTCTTGTTGCCGCTGCCGGTGGCACCGGGCTTGTTGGTGTTGCCGGGCTTCTGTTCTTCAGGGCCAGGGGCGACTGCGTTGGCCTTGACCGTGACGTTGAAGGTCGCGGTCACACCACGGTAGGAGACGGTAATCGCCTTCTTGCCTGCGGTGGTGGAGTCGAACGAGCCAATCGCAAGCTGCGGGTCGTCAAGAGCGACCGGCACTTCCTTGGTCTTGTCGCCACTCTGGTAGACGGCAGTCACCTTCAGACCGGCGGTATCGAGCTTGTCGCCGATGGCGTACTCGGTCTTCGTGGGTCCGATCACCTTGAGCGAAGCCAAAGTGAAGGCGTTGAAGGTCACCGTGTAGGTCTTCGTCTCAGACTCGTCGGCTGAGGTCACCGTAATGGCGGCCTTGCCGCCAAGCTTGCCGTTCTCAACCGCGTCGCCAGTCACCTTGACGGCGGCGGCATTGTCGGTGGCGAAGGCCTGCAGCACCGGGTTTGCCTCGGCGTCGACCGGCAGATCAACCGTGTAGTCGGTCTTGGCCGGGTCGAAGCTTCAACGGTTTCGCCGTCAAGACGCAGGTCGCCCAGCGTGGCATCGGATGCTGGCTGCGGGGTGAGTACCGTGCTGTCTTGTGCGAACACCTGGATCTCAGCCACGTTGATGTACACCTTGGTGTCCTGCAATGTGTTAGTCAGGCGGATGGCCTTGGCCTTTACCGGGGTGCCGAGCACGAAGTCAACGGTCGGGGTGTCGGCGGCGGTGATGCCGTCGGAGCCAGAGCCGGCATCGCCGGCCTGTATCTTCCAGCCATCCTTGGTACCGACTCCATGCCATTCGCCAGCCTCATCCTGGTATTCCAGCGTCTGGCTCTTCGGCCAAGACGCACGACCATCGTAGTAGAAGAAGGTCTTCACTTCGGTGATGGTCTGAGCTTCGTCGAAGGTGAACGTGGCGACCGGGTCCACCGTCGAGGCGGTGGAAGCCCAAGTGGACCAACCCTTTGACGTAGTGTCACCATCGATGGCCTTGGAAGCGGAGGCACCCTCCTGGAAGTTCACCGAGAAGTTCGTGCCAGAGGCCGCGGCGATGTTCTTCGCAGCACCCTGAACCGGCGTCACGAATGCCTGAATTTCGGTGGCGTTCATGTAGTCGTTGTTCACGGTGTTCACAATGCGCACCTTCGTGGCATTCACTGTGCCCTTATCGGCCTTGAACGTCACGTCTGGCCTGCGGCAGGCTTAACATCGCTACCGAATTGCATCCACGTCTCGCCATCAGTGGTGTACTCGGCCTTGGCGGAAGCCGGAGCCTTGTCACCATACGTAATGGTCACGCTGCTAAGCTCACACTCAGAGCCGAAGTCAATCGTGGCGGTCGGGCTGGCGGAATAGTCACCAGCAGAGTTCCACGTCACCCAGGCTTCAGCTGACGTGTCACCATCGGTGAGCTTCTTCCACTGATCGCCCTTGCTGTATTCCGTCTGCTGGTTGGTCACGGTCAGGCTGGAAGCAGTGTCGGCCACATTCTCAGGCGTGGCGGCGGTGACATAGATCGTGCCCTTCAGCGCAATCGTGGTCGCGTCGTCCAGCTGGTACGTACCGGTCACGGCAATGTTGTCGCCAGCTTGGCATCGGTGAGCTTGGTATCAAGCCCATCGAAGTTCCACGTAACCTTAGCCGCATCGCCCTCGAATGCAGGCGATGCCTTGACGTGCAGATACACCGGCGCAGCTCAAGCGCGGCCTTCGCCTCGCTCGCACTGGTGCCGGCCAGCACTGTAGCCGATACCGGATCGGAAACGGTGAGCGCGCAACGTAGACCGTAGCGGCGACATTGAACTCGTTGCCGTACACATCGGTGGCGGTAGCGGTGGCTTCGTAGGTGCCTTCCTTGGCCACATCGACCTTGGAAGTATCCCAGTTGGCAACCGTGGCCTTGCCTTCGCCCCAGGTGTAGTAGAGCGTGACTTCGGTCGCAGCGCGGCCTTCTCGTTAACGGCGGTCTGCACGTTCACGGTCTTCTGGCTGGTCGGCGTTACATTGCGTAGAGTCCATGTCTGGTTGGCGGACGGCGAAGTGCCGCTCGGTGACTGCCACAAGCCAACCTTCGTGCCGACTGTGGTACCAGAGTTATCCACATCGAGGTTCGTCTTAGTCGCGGCATTGAGCAGCTGGTAGGTCGAACCATCGGAAGTGTTGAGAATCCACTTGGCAGCCGGGTCGGACTTAGCGGCCTCAACCGTTTCGTTGGAAAGCGCGTTCGTGCCATCCTTGGACACCAGCACCTTGCCTTCGGCGTTAGTAATCACATAAGCTTGAGATCAGGCGCTCGGAGTCGGCGGGCTGCTCGATCTGGGTAAGGTCCAAGTCTGCTTCTTGGCGTTCTCGGCATCGGAAGCGACGTTGGCCAGGGACAGCGCGGAATCACCAGAAGTGGTATCAGCCACGGCCTTGCCGGACTGCTTACCAACGAGCTGGTAAGTGTCGCCGGTCTCGACGGCAGCATCCTTAGCGTAGCCGGTCACGCCAGTGAGCTGGATGGAGGCGATAGAACGGGCGGGCACAGTGACCGTAGCGGTCTTGGCAGCCTTGTCAATCATCACAGAGCCTTCAGCTTGCTTGACGTTGCTGGTCTTGGCGAAGACTTCCGGAGTGGCGGAATCGACACCCGCGTTCTTGTCTTCGGCAGAGGTTTCGGTGGTCAGGTAGAGCTCACCGTAAGCGTTGTCGGCAATCTCGCCGTACTTCGACAGGTCGATGACGAAGGTCTGGTCAGAGGTGCCGGAGTTGCGGTGGATGACGGTCTGTGTCTTGCCATCGTCGGAGGTGGCAGTCATGTTGTTGTCCTCATCGTTGTTGGCGATGACCTTGTCGCCCGCGTGGATGAAGTGGGTGATGGCCTTGACGCCGTTGTACTTGGCGTTTGCAATACCGTGCACGGTTCAAGTCCATCGGTGGTACCGCCGTTGTTGTTCACGCGGCGCTCGGAGTAGAGCTTGCCGTCCATGCCAGCCACGGTGCAGTCGAAGTCGATGAGCACGGTGCCCCAGTTGGTGTTCTCACCGGCCGGATTCACATTCGAGCCCATCTGCATGTTGTAGAGGTCCTCGACCACCTGCCAGAAGGTGAAGTCCTTGGACTGCAGGCGGGTGACGTTGGAGCTGATCTTGCTCATCATGCCCAGCGCGTTGTCGAAACCGTACGGGTTGTAGGAGCCAGACTGCAGGAGCCGTCCACCTCGCTCATCGACAGCTTCTTGCCGTCTGCCTGAGCGATATCGCGCGACTGCATCTGGTTGCTGTCGGAGTAGGCGTGAACGTTGTACTGGCCGATAAGGTCCTTGATCGCCTGCGGGTACTGGTTGTACGACTTGACGAAGTCGGCGGAGTTCGTGGCATCGGTGGCTGCGATGATGGTGTCATCATTGTCCTTGAGCGCCTCAGCGAGTGCGGTAATCGTCTGCTGCTGCTGGGCGTTGCTGACATGCATACCCTCCTGCGGCTTCTTCAGCGCGTTGGAGTATGGGGTGACGGACCTATCTTTGTCGGAGTAGTACTTATCCCAGTAGTTGTTAATGAGCTTGGTGTTGTCATCACTCTCATCGGTGTACTTCGAAGCCATGTCGCCCGGAGTGCCCCAGTAACTGGTCTCGGACTCGTTGAACGGCTCGACCGTGTCACGTTTGCGCCAAGCTTTCGAGGTGCTCGACGTTCTTGGCCATGTACTGAGCGAATTTCTCAGGGTTTGCAAGATTATTGCTACCGGAGTTGCGTCCACCAGTGGCGTAACCGCTGTTGGTCAGGAACCACGGAGCGGAGTTGGCGAAGGCCTCTACGTCGGTGATGTCAGGGTTATCGCCGGTGGCACCGCGCTCAATCCACCAGTCTTGGGCGGCGGACTTGGAGAAGTCATACTGGTTGTCGTCAGTCGGGTCGAATGCCGCAGCCAGCTTGTCTTTGTCGGCCTGCTTGGTGGTTACGCCATTGCCATACGTGCCGGAGCCGGTGGCGTCATCTTTCCACGTGCCAGGCACGGCAGCGCTTGGCGCATGAATGGGTAGCCGTAGGCAACATCGGAGGCATTGCCGCCGCCCACGTTGTAGCGGGCCATGTTCAGGTCCAGTCCTTCATCACCGAAGATGGACTGGTAGAACTGTTCGCGCAGCTGTTTGCCGTATTCCACAGCCTTAGCCTTGGAAGCGTCATCGCCGAGATTGGTGGTGATGGCCGATTCCTCGCCGAGGCTGCCGGTGGCGTTGGCGAACCAAGCCAGTGAGGTGCCCCAGCCATCGAAACTGTTGGCATACCACGGTTCGGGGTCACGGTAATGGCATCGTTATCAGCCGCATACGCAGTGCCGGCAACCGCAAACGCCCCTCCTCCCACTAGTGTTGCCGCCGCAACCATTGCAGCAAGCGATTTGCTCAGTACCTTCATTGGTCTCCTTAGTGTTCCTGCTGTCCGCCTTATACCGGAAAAATCGGCCTTTGCTTCACTGAGCCGGCCTCTTTGCCTGATACATGACCTACGTCGACTCCTTCTTTCGGCGCAGCCAAAATGTTTACGCAAACATTTTGATATGAGCGATTTTATCACAAAACCGTCACCCAGCAAACAACTTCAGAGACCACAAACGACGCACAAAGTCATGAGCCATTCGAATTGCGCTGGCCCAATCGCTACGAATCATATTTGCCGTAGCCCTTAAGTGAATCCCACTGCATCGAGATATCGCGCCCGCTATCCCTTCCGATAACGCCGACCACGCGTGTTGCCTTCAGCAATCAGCTTTCTTTGCGCAACTAAACCGTTTAGGAATTTGCGGACTGTTCTGTTATCGAGCTCTGTTATCTTGGCGAGTTCAGGTACAGTCACATAGTCAACCTCTGTCAAGCGTCGATTCATCGCCGACAGCATCGCTGCCCGCGAATCAATTTCACCCGATGCGGTTGCATCTGCTTTCTTACCATCCACACGTTCCCCGCCAATGAGCCTCGCACCCTCTTCGGCATCTTTCTCAACTACAGATCTCACGCTAGCAAAACCAGAACCATCCACGGTCTTCAGCGCAGGAACAATAGGAATCGTCGCCTCGAATATGTCACCATCGCGGAACTCAGGCTCTCGCTCAGTATATTGCCGGGACGCTCTTATCAGATTCCGCAGTCCGCTACCCAGCTGCTCGGCTATGCCGGTCTGCACAAACACATTAGCGATAATCGGATTCTTTGGCATTGGCGTGAACTCGCCCAGCTTCATTCGACCTTCAAAGAATGAGCGCGAAGCATTAACCGTCCGGATGGATTCATTATCAATGGTGACACGCGCCACCACCGGACTGGAATACTCCCGATGCATGAGGCTGTTTGCCACCAATTCACGGGCGATCATCGTACGCGGGCTCACTCGCTTATCGCCCTTTAACACAAAGCGGTCAGGCAGATTCCGCTCAGTAAATTCACGGAGTTGCTCGTACGAATCGAACAAGTTGGTCCGCACCATAAGTCGGTCATCGTATCGGTCAATATTGTCTCGCCGAACCACGGCATCAGTAATATACGCTGGGCAAACCGAGGAAATGACTTCATCCTTGCCCAAGAGCAGCACTGCAGCAAGATTAAAGCCCTCTTCGCCGGTCGTGTAATCACGATCGTATAGCTTGGCGCTGCGGAACAGTTCTTCGTCAGACATAGTTCCCCAAGGGTGCCCAGCTCGCTGAGCGACCGCCAGCTGCCGCATTCGCGCAATCAGCTCAGGACGCAAATCAAACGGAGTCACGTAACGGAAAATTCGCCGTTCGGAATAGTAGTTCTGCTTGCGAATATACATTTGACTAATCTGGATATCGCTTTCGATGTGTGTATCCACATCAGCAATGCGATCAAACACTGCGCCCTTGAACCGCACAACCGAAGAACTCGGAGCTACCCAAATACGAACAATAATCCGTTCGTCGTACTCGATATGTTCCGTTTCCACCATTGGAGCCGGTTCGAACATCTTACGATTAGACACTACGTTGACAACGTTGCGCTCTATCTCACTAACGCGCTTAGAATCGACGCCGAGCACTTGACCGTCATCGTCAACGCCAAGATAAATGCTGCCACCAGAACGATTGGCGAATGAGCATACAGTCTCAAAAGTATCCGTATGAGGCAATTCGCTGCAGCGCTTGAACTCGACCATAGATGATTCACCGGCCTGCAGCACTTGCATAAGTTCATCCTGCGTCATCGCATTCCGCCCTTCATAGCGATAATTCATACATTAGGACATGGCACTTATCGTATTTTAGCATCTAATTAGTACATTAGGACATTGTTTTATGTCCTAATGTACTAATTAGGCGGCTAATTGTACTAATAATTGCACACTGATGTACTAATCCGATGATCGAATGCACTAATTGTCCGCGCAAATGCACTAATCGGATGACCGAATGTATCAATGAGACCTATAGGCAGCCGATTGGCTGACGATCAGCCCAGTCATTGGCTATCGGCCGCTAGCCAGTCAGCCGCCAACAGCCAACAGCCACCCAACTAATAGCCGCCAGCCAATCAGCCCGTCCAATCACTCCTTGTGTTCCAGTGCGGCCTTTAAATCGCGGCTACGGTAGCGTTCGCGCAGCATAGAGAATCCACCGAAGCCCACAAGCCACACCAGGCCGCAATCGCGGAATTGCGCGTATCGTCCGCAAGGAACAACGTCAGGTAGATGAACACGAAGAACACGATTGCCACCGTATTGAGCACCTTCCAAGCGGGCATGACGAACCCGTCCGGAATGAAATCAGCGGAGCGACGGTACTTGCGGTGTGCCATCAGCGTCAGGATGTAGATGAACAGGAACACCGCGGAGCTGGCGGACGAGAACAGCACGAACGCTCCGGACACACCGGGGATGGCGTTGACGATCGGCGACAGCAGTATCAGCGCCGCGGACACCAGGATGGCGCGGGCCGGCACCTTGCGATCGGACACCTTGCCGAGCTTGTTCAGCATCGGGTTCGGCGACACCTCGGACAGCTGGTACAGGTGGCGGCCAGCCGAGTACAGCAGCGAGTTCAGCGCGGAAGATGCGGCGTGATCACCACGAAGAACAC
>ENA-OQDF01000647-OQDF01000647.1-human-gut-metagenome-genome-assembly--contig:-NODE-647-length-14595-cov-2.031794_pt1 | contig 14595 bp, 17 predicted proteins | sample MGYA00242769_ERZ504597 | MGnify/ENA primary metagenome ERZ504597 (study PRJEB26092, sample SAMD00036305) | human gut metagenome | host: Homo sapiens | study: EMG produced TPA metagenomics assembly of...
TAGCAGACTACCGTTAGAAAACGACTAGTCTAAACCATCGTTAGATCTTGCGTTTTTAAAGAAGGAAAACGGGAGGTTCGTTTACGGAATCGGTTGTTTCGTAAAGGATAGGCTATCCTATTGATAAGAAAGCGAATAAGGGATGAAAAAAATAGCCCGGAAGGTTGCAGAAGTCAAAGAAACGCGTACCTTTGCAAATGACTAATTAAAACGATCGTTTAAATCAATCATTTTTCTCTTTTATTATTTAATGTACATGCGTACATTAGTAAATACACCATCCAATAATCAACAAAAGTAAGATCACCTTTTGCGATAGATCGGAATATTAGTTTCCTTTGTTCTAGCAAAATGACACTTTGTAAACAGAACTCCCTGAGATTCGCTTTTTCCAAGCATAAGTACAGTATAAAACGCTTTTCACACAGAAAAACGCCATTCATAACTATCTTCCATCCGCTAGTTCGAGCACCTCACGAAAACCTCCTGTCACGATATACGGCTTATATCAAGCAAAATATCAATACAAACATCTGTTTATATAACATATAGATTCTATAGAATCACCCATATTATAACCTCATTATATCCTTCAGAAAACACGTACGTCTTTTTCCAAAAACATGTACGTGTTTCCGAAAAAAAAGACGTACGTGTTTTTTTAAAAGCAAAACAACCTCTCTCGTACTAAAAAATATTTCCTACCTTTATGCACTCATTTCAATATGCACCAGACTATACATTAATATATATGGAACCGTTTATTCATTTACACGTACATACCCAGTATTCCTTGCTGGACGGACAGGCATCCATCGACGCGTTGATCGACAAAGCGTACAAAGACGGAATGCGTGCGATCGCCGTAACAGACCATGGCGTTATGTTCGGTATCAAGGAGTTTTTCAATAAGGTTAGCAAAAAGAACAGTAAACCTCTCGGGATCATCAAGGACTCCGAGAAAGAACTAAAACCGCTGCTGGCCAAGGATGCTCCAACCGATGAGGAACAACAAAGGATAACGGAACTACAAAAACAAATCGCCGAAGCGAAAGCTTCCATCTTCAAGCCGATCATCGGGTGCGAATGTTATTGCGCTCGCAACGGAAGGCATAGCAAGCTGGCCTCGCAAGACGACCGTAGCGGCTGGCACTTGATCGTTCTGGCCAAAAATAAGAACGGATACAAGAACCTGATCAAGATGGTATCCCTCTCATGGACGGAAGGATTCTACGGACGTCCGCGTATCGACAAAGAGTTGTTGGAGAAATACCACGAGGATCTGATCATCTGCTCCGCCTGTTTAGGTGGAGAGATCCCGCAGCATATCATGCACGGACGAATCGATAAGGCCGAGGAGTCTATCAAATGGTTCAAAAACTTATTCGGAGAAGACTATTACCTTGAGATGCAACGGCACGAGACACACGACCCCAACGCCGATTGCACGATTTCCCGCATCAACAAGAGGTGAACAAGGTACTGATCGAACTTGCTCACAAACATAATATCAAGCTAATCGCCACCAACGACGTCCATTTCGTCAATGCCGACGACGCTGAGGCTCACGACCGCCTGATCTGCCTTAGTACCGGCAAAGACTTGGACGACCCCAAGCGTATGCGCTACTCCAAGCAAGAATGGATGAAGACAACCGCGAGATGAACACCATCTTCGCCGATATCCCCGAAGCTTTGAGTAATACGCTCGAGATAGCCGACAAAATAGAATTCTACTCCATCGACAGCGGTCCTATCATGCCGACTTTCGCCATTCCCGAGGAGTTCGGTACCGAGGAGTCCTACCGTCAGAAATTGACAGAGCATGATTTATTTGAGGAATTCACCCGAGACGAGAACGGTAATGTCGTATTAAGCGAGGAAGAGGCGCACTCCAAAATCAAGAAATTAGGTGGATACGACAAACTATACCGCATCAAGCTGGAAGCCGACTATTTGGCGAAATTGACATACGACGGAGCCAAGGAGCTTTACGGAAACCCCTTGAACGATGAAGTAAAGGAGCGTCTGAACTTCGAGTTACATATCATGAAGACCATGGGTTTCCCCGGCTACTTCTTGATCGTGCAAGATTTCATCCGTGCCGCTCGTGAGGAACTCGGTGTATCCGTAGGACCGGGACGTGGTTCGGCCGCCGGATCTGCCGTAGCTTATTGCTTAGGGATCACCAAGATCGACCCGATCAAATATGACCTCCTGTTCGAGCGTTTCTTGAATCCGGACCGTATCTCCCTCCCCGATATCGATACCGACTTCGATGATGATGGCCGTGGCGAGGTCTTACGCTGGGTAACGGAGAAATACGGTGCCGAGCGTGTGGCTCATATCATTACTTATGGTACGATGGCTACCAAGTCCGCTATCAAGGATGTCGCCCGGGTACAGAAATTACCGTTATCCGAATCGAACCGGTTAGCCAAATTGGTTCCGGATAAGATCCCTGACATGAAGAAGTTCAAATTGGGCGACGCCATCAAGTATGTGCCGGAACTAAAAGAGGCGGCTAACGGAAATGATCCGCTGGCACGGGATACCTTGAAATACGCCCAGATGCTGGAAGGCAACGTCCGTAACACGGGTGTACACGCCTGCGGTGTCATTATCGGACGTTATGATATATCGGATGTCGTACCTGTCAGTACGGCGAAAGACAAGGATACCGGTGAGGAGATGCTGGTTACCCAATACGAGGGTTCCGTGATCGAGGAAACCGGATTGATCAAGATGGACTTCTTGGGCTTGAAGACCTTGTCCATCATCAAGGAAGCGATCGAGAACGTGAAACTGACTACCGGAGAAGATCTGGATATCGACCATATCAGTCTGGAGGACCCCAAGACTTATAAATTGTATTGCGACGGAAAGACAACCGGTACATTCCAGTTCGAGTCCGCCGGTATGCAAAAGTATTTGAAGGAGTTGCAACCATCTAAATTCGAGGACTTGATCGCCATGAACGCCCTGTATCGCCCGGGCCAATGGATTACATCCCTTCTTTTATCGCCCGTAAACAGGTAAGGAGGAGATCAAGTACGATATTCCCGTCATGGAACGCTACCTAAAAGATACGTACGGTATTACGGTCTATCAGGAGCAGGTCATGCTTCTATCCCGTTTACTCGCTAACTTCACGCGTGGTGAGAGTGATGCCTTACGTAAGGCGATGGGTAAGAAGTTGATCGAGAAGATGAACCACTTGAAGTCTAAATTTATGGCCGGTGGTCAAGCCAACGGCTATAAAGAGGAAACTTTAAACAAGATCTGGTCTGACTGGGAGAAGTTCGCCTCATACGCCTTCAATAAGAGTCACGCTACTTGTTATTCATGGGTGGCTTATCAGACCGCTTACTTGAAAGCGAACTTCCCGTCCGAGTATATGGCCGCCGTCTTGAGCCGAAGCTTATCCAATATCACGGATATCACGAAGTTCATGGATGAATGTAAAGCGATGGGTATTCAGGTATTGGGACCGGACGTGAACGAGTCTATCTTGAAGTTCAGCGTAGATAAGAACAAGAACATCCGCTTCGGGCTAGGCGCCGTGAAAGGCGTAGGTGAGTCAGCCGTACAAAATATCATAGAGGAACGCAAGAAGAACGGCCCGTACAAGAGTATCTTCGATTTCGTAGAACGGGTGAACTTGACCGCTTGCAATAAGAAAACATAGAGTCCATGGCTTTGGCCGGAGCGTTCGATAACTTCGGTATCCAGCGTGAGCAGTTCTTCACCGACAGTGGAAAAGGGGAATTGTTCTTGGATACCTTGGTTCGCTATGGTAACAAATACCAGATGGATAAGAGCACGGCAGTCAACTCTTTATTCGGTGGAGACGCTTGATCGCCATCGCTAAACCGGAGATCCCGCAATGCGAGCGTTGGAGCGATCTCGAACGCCTAAATAAAGAGAAGGAGTTGGTCGGTATTTACCTATCCGCCCACCCGTTGGATGAATACCGTATCATATTAAAGTATGTATGTAATACCGGCATGGTAGAACTTAACGAGCGGGAAACCTTACAAGGCCGGGAGGTTTTATTAGGTGGTATCGTCACCGGTTTCCGGGAAGGAATGACCAAGAACGGAAAGCCTTACGGAATCTTGAAGATCGAGGATTTCACGGGTAGTGGCGAGATCCCTCTTTTCGGACAGGATTATATCGAATACAGCAAGTATGGTAAAATAGGGATGTATCTCTTGATCACAGCCCGTGTAGAGCCTAGCCGCTGGGACCCCAATAAACTGGACTTCAAGATTGGTACCGTCAACCTTTTGCAAGACGAGAAAGACAAGCTGATCGAGAAAATCAGTATCACGGTCCCGATCCATGATTTGGATGAGCCGACTATCAATGAGCTTTCGGTATTGATCAAGAACAATCCGGGCCATAGCCTGTTATATTTTAAGGTTGTCGATGGGGAACATAATATTTCCCTAAATCTCTTCTCCCAAAATATCCGCTTAAACGTGACCCGTGAGCTGGTAGACTTTTTACAGGAGAACGAGAATATCGATTTTAAAATTAATGGTTAAGTTGTACGACGCTGAAAGAATTTGTACTTTTGGCGTCATAACAATCATTAGATTATAATTCATAATTAAATAATACGTAATTCAAAATGGCACTACAAATTACAGACGCTAATTTCGAGGAGTTGGTTAACTCCGGAAAGCCCATGGTTCTTGACTTTTGGGCAGAGTGGTGTGGCCCTTGCCGCATGGTATCTCCTATCATTGATGAGTTGGCAACCGAATACGAAGGTCGTGTGACGATCGGTAAAATGAACGTTGACGAGAATGACGATGTAGTCGGACGATTCGGTATCCGCAACATCCCTACCGTTCTTTTCTTCAAAGACGGTAAGATGGTTGATAAAGTAGTAGGCGCTACGGCTAAGGATAAGTTCGTAGAAAAGATCGAGGCAATGCTTAAATAATTGAAAGTTGAGAATTGAGAATTGAAAATACCGAGGAATACGCTCTGTAACTTCAATTCTCAATTTTTAATTCCCCTAAGTATATGTCGCTTGCCCGGAGGACCGGGAAGACGGCTCATCTCAAAACCAGCCGCTTGCATACCTCTGCGTACCTCTCCTTTGCGCAATAGGTTACGATCACTCCGCCGGTGCGGTATGAGCATACAAACGATTATAGATTTCTTGATTCCACATCTCCGGTTGTTTCTCGGGCGCAAACGCGTCGAAATAGATCAAATCGATATCATCCGGTAGTTCACAGGCGTTACTATTTCCTTCTATTTTATGAAGTGTAAAGCGCTCTGAGATTGAAACGGGAGTATTCCACTCCGCCTCATGCAAGGCTAAGAATAACTCTTTTCTCTCCGGCCAGATCAGCTCCCCATAATTCAAGGCACGAATCGTATCTAAAGGAAGCGGGTATAACTCTACTGTATGATAATCAATATGATGTGCTTGAGATAGCTCGACATCCTTCAATGTCAAGAAGCGTTCAGCCTGTACCGAAGCCAATCTCCACGATTCGGATAAAGTCTTTTTCAAGCGCATGCAATCCCGCCTCTATAAATATATGTCTTGATTCCTGCAGGGCCCCGTTCACGGAATGATAATGTTCATCCATCGCCGGAATATATAGTGTATGGCTTCCATCCGCCGTTATCTGTAATTCTTTCTCCATATGTATGCAAAGATAATACATACGAATCAGAATAATACTTATCTTTACCGCTATAAATATGATATAAGATATGGATAGACGCCATCTTTACTTCTTACTATTCTTATTATGTACCATACAAGCCGCTATCGGTCAACAGCGCTCCTTCTCTATCAAGGGAGTTGTAAAAGACGCGTCAAGCGACAGCCGATACCTTTCGCTAACGTAGTGGTATGGAACACGACGCAAGGGGCGGTCACCGATTCCACCGGATTATTCGAGATATCCGGCATATCACCCGGAAGCTATCGTCTCCAATCCTCCTTTCTGGGATATAAGCCCTTCGTTACCGCCGAATTCAGACTAGCGAATAAAGATATATTCTTCCCGATCGAGCTAGAGGAAGCCAGCCAGAATCTGCAAGAGGTTAGCGTAGTAGCCTCTCCGTTCCGTAAAACCGCCGAAAGTCCGCTAGGACTTCGTGTAATCGGTTTCAAGGAGATAGAGAAAAGCGCGGGAGGAAACCGGGATATCTCCCGGGTAGTACAAACCTTTCCGGGAGTAGCGTCTACGGCAGCGTTTCGTAACGACTTGATGGTAAGAGGAGGAGGTCCCTCGGAGAACCGTTTCTTTTGGATGGCGTAGAGATACCGAATATCAACCATTTCTCTACCCAAGGAGCCTCCGGAGGTCCGGTCGGTATTATCAATCCCGATTTTATCCGGGAGGTCAACTTTTATTCGGCCGCATTCCCCGCATCCAAAGGGAACACTTTAAGTTCGGTATTGGATTTTAAACTACAAGATGGAAATAAGGAGAAATTCTCATTGCGAGGAGTCCTAGGAGCCTCAGAATATCGGTGTGTCCGCTAATGGACCGCTAGGAAAAAGACCACTTACCAAGTGTCTGTTCGTCGCTCTTACCTTCAATTCCTTTTCGATATGATCGGCTTGCCGTTCTTACCTACTTCACGGATGCCCAATTCAAGATTAAGCACTCCTTCAACCCCAAGAATGAGCTTACAGTTCTCGGATTAGGGGCGATCGATGATATGAAGCTGAATACAGGAATGAAAGACATGAGCGAGAAAAACCAATATATCCTCTCTTACTTGCCGGTCGTAAAACAAAAAACGTATACCCTTGGAGCGGTTTATAAACACTACGCCGGTAAAAATCTCTACTCGGTCATTATTAGCCGCAGCCAGACCAACAATAAGAATATTAAATACAAAGACAATGATGAAAGCCAAGTAGAGAATCTCTACCTTAAATTACCGTTCGGACGAGATTGAGAATAAGTTCCGAACGGAAAACACGTTCCGCTTACCATTCATTCAATTGAATGTCGGAGGAAACATCGAATACGCCCAATACACGAATGACACCTATCAAAAGCAATTTACCTCTATCCCCCGTACCATCGTATATCAAACAGACCTTGGCATATGGAAGTGGGTATCTATGCCACGGCTATTTATGAGAGTTATAACGAGCGGTTTACCACCTCTTTAGGTGTTCGTGCGGACGCAAACAATTATTCCTCGGATATGAATAATTTGTTAGATCAGTTATCTCCTCGCCTATCCTTATCCTACCGCTTGTCCGATCCGCTTTATATAAACGCAAATATCGGACGCTACTACGAGCTTCCTCCTTATACGACATTGGGATTCAAGGATAATGAAGGTAATTATGTAAACCGGGCAAATCATTTAAGCTATATCCGAAGCGACCAAGCCGGATTAGGCTTGGAATACCGTCCTACCTCATACTTGAAATTCACGGCCGAAGGATTCTATAAACATTATGATCGTTATCCGATGTCCATACTCGACAGTATCCCACTCGCGTCGAAAGGTACGGACTATGGTGTCTTGGGAAATGAGGCCGTATCATCTACCGCTACAGGGCGAGCTTATGGGCTTGAGATCATGGGACGTTGGTATAATTATAAAGGGCTTACTTTCATCGCGTCCTACACTTTGGTAAGAAGCGAATTCAAGGATGGGAGAAATATGGACACTTATCTTCCTTCGGCTTGGGACAATAAGCATCTGTTCACGTTTAGCGGGACTTATTCTTTACCCAAGAACTGGGACGTAGGCGCCAAGTTCCGGATAGTAGGAGGCGCTCCCTATACGCCTTACGATGTAGAAAAGAGTAGTTATGTAGAGCTTGGGACGCTAATAACGGGCTATACTATGATTACAGCCGGTTTAACAGCGAACGGCTCAAGCCATTCACGCAGTTAGATATCCGTATCGATAAAACATTTTACTTCAAAAAGATCATGCTTGGAGCCTATATCGACATCCAAAACATATTGAATTCCAAATACAAAGAGCAAGACGTATATATCAAAACGGGTAAAATTATCAACCCGGAAGCTCCCATATATGAACAACGGTACGAATTAAGACCGATAGAACGTCTTACAGGAACGCTTCTCCCAAGTATCGGAGTGATGATCGAGTTATAGATTTTAGGCGTAATAGATTCTTTTTATTTTGAATTTCAGCAATTAATCATAAATCTTTCCTATTTTTGTGGTCTGTATTAATAACAAATAGTACTTTAATCGCAAATAAGCACATGAATAGGTAGGTAAAGAATGACATTATTAAAAAACTACATACGATTCGTACTCTTTATCGTGTTAAGTCTGGTCTTTTCTTTCCACTTATACGCTACAGATAATGCAGGCCCTATTTTAATCATTAGCTCCTACAATCCCGATACACGTAATACGACCGCCAATATTTCCGAGTTTATGGAGGAATATAAGCGGGGAGGTGGTATCTCGCCGGTGGTTATCGAGAACATGAACTGTAAGAGCCTCCCGGAAGCCCCCTTATGGGACGGTAAGATGAGAGGTATATTGGATAAATATAAGGAAAATAACACTCCTCAGCTTATCATTATCTTAGGTCAAGAGGCATGGGCTTCTTATATCTCCCAAGAATACAAGCCTGATATACCGGTTTTATGCGGTATGATCAGTAAGAATGCGATCTTATTACCCGACTCGGATTTAAATGTCGCCGAATGGGAGCCGAAATACATCGATATCCAAGAGTACGTAGATAAAGGTTTACACCTTGGCGGGTTCTTGTATTCTTATGACGTAAAAGAAAATATCCGGTTAATACGTAAGCTATATCCCAAAACTCAAAATATAGCATTAATCACCGATAATACCTACGGTGGTTTAGCTATGCAGACCTTGGTAAAAAAGGAAATGGAAAATATCAAGGATCTGAACTTGATATTACTGGATGGAAGAAAGAATAATATCTACACCATCGTTGAGCAAATCAAGAACCTGCCGGATCAGACCGTGATATTGATCGGTACATGGCGTGTAGACGTGAACGACGGGTATTATGTTGGAAATGCCACGTATACCATGATGACCGCCAATCCCAGAATCCCGACATTCACATTGGCATCCGTCGGCATAGGGCACTGGGCCATCGGAGGTTTCAGTCCCAAATACAGGCCTATAGGTTCCGATTTGGCGAAAGAGGCTTTAAGTATATTGGAGAAGAAAATCGCCCCTAAAGATATCCATCCCCAAATCATCCCCAATGGATATGTGTTCGACGCTTCAAAGATCAAGGCTTTTGATATCAGCAGACTGTCATTGCCCCACGACGCTACTATTATCAACGAGGACCCGAGCCTATTCTCCAAATACAGGTTCGAGATCTTGCTAAGCGTAATCACCGTATTGTTTATTTTCCTGATTATGATATTAATCTTCTTTATCCGGACCAATAAGCTGAAAGATAAGTTATTGGATCTACAGAAAGATAATATACTAATCATGAATAATATCCAAGCTTCTATCTATTTCATCAAGCCGGATTATACCGTAAAATGGAGAAACGAGGTAGAGTTCCATGACTGTATCCCTGAATTCGGTCCGACTAATTGCTTCTTGGTCAAGAACGGAGTAAAGCCTTATTGTACCCGTTGCACGGTCGCAAAGGCCATGGAAACCAAAACGCAGGTCGATATCACGAATGAGTCGGCGATGGAAAGTATCTTCATATTTTGGCGAACCCTGTATTAGACGAGCACAACAACCTTATCGGGGTTATTTTCAAGAAAGAAGACGTGACAAAACAAAAACAGGCGGAGAACGAACTGAGGAAAGCGAAAGAGAAAGCGGAAGAGTCCGATCGTTTGAAATCCGCATTCTTGGCGAATATGAGTCATGAGATTCGAACGCCATTGAATGCGATCGTCGGTTTCTCCGGATTATTGGCCGTAACCGAGAATATGGAGGATAAAGAGGAATATATCAATATCATTAATAGCAACAACGACCTGCTATTGCAATTGATCAATGATATTCTCGATCTACCAAGATAGAGGCGGGTACGCTAGAATTCGTGGATTCAGACGTAGATGTCAATCAACTATTCTCCGATATCGAGCAGTCTTCCCGTTTGAAGGCGCAAGATGGTGTGCAGGTATGCTTTGTCGAGAAGATCCCGAATTGTATCTTACGCACCGACCGTAACCGGGTCTCCCAAGTCATTACCAACTTTATCAACAATGCCATCAAGTTCACAACTCAAGGTAGCATCCTGTTTGCTACCGCCGTAGAGACGATGAGTTGTATTTCTATGTAAAAGATACGGGATGCGGTATCGCCAAGGATAAGATCGGTCAAGTTTTCACCCGTTTCGTTAAGTTAAATAGCTTTGTGCAAGGAACGGGGCTGGGATTATCGATTTGCCAGATGATTATCAAGCGTCTGGGTGGAGATATAGGGGTGGAATCAGAGCAAGGAAAGGTTCTACATTCTGGTTTACGTTGCCCTATTCGATACTAGAGATGCAGGAAGTCCCGCATGAGAAACCAAAGACCGAGAATGTACAGAAGAGCCAGTCATCCAAATCTGCAACCCTATTAATAGCGGAAGATAACGAAAGCAACTATACTTATTCCAAGCCATGTTGAAAGATTATAACCTTATACACGCATGGAACGGGGAACAAGCGATCGATTTATTCAATAAATATCAACCGGACTTAATCCTAATGGACCTAAAAATGCCGATCGTAGACGGCTATGAGGCTACACGGGTAATTCGGGAAAAGAACCAGTCCATTCCTATCATCGCCGTAACAGCTTTCGCCTTCGCGGAAGATGAGGAACGGGTAAAACAAAGCGGATTCTCCTCTTACATCGCTAAACCGATCAAGCCGGATAAGCTAATCGCATGTATTAATACTTATTTATAGAATCCGTTTGGTAACAATCGGAAAACGCAAAACGAAAGAGGAACCCTTCTCTACTTGAGAGTCGAGACTAATACTTCCTCTATGACGGTTCATGATCTGCCGGCAAAGACTTAATCCGATGCCGGAACCTTTAGATTTAGTCGTGAAGAAAGGAACGAAGATTTTGTCGATTGCCTCGGGAACAATTCCGCTACCATTATCAATCACCGAAATAATTACCATACCGTTTTTTGGACAGCCTCCACTATAATTTGAGGGGATAAGGATTCTTCACAAGCCTCTATCGCATTTTTCAATAGATAATTAATACTTGTTCCACCATGATCCGGTCCGCATATAAATTCAAGTCTTCCGGCTTTACATGAAAGAAGAGGATATCGGATTTCTCCGGGAATAGAAGCCGGATATCGTCAAAGAGAGCCGAAACCGAGAAGTTTCGTAAGTAGGTAAAGGCAGACGGGTTAATTTCCGATAATTCTCGACAAAATCCAATAACCCCTTACTTCTTCGGTGGATCGTTTGCATGGCTTGTACCATAATAGCGTAGTCTTTCTCATTCATGCCATTTATCGTCGCACGCTCGGCTACCGTCTCCGATAAAGAGATTACCGGAGCGATCGAGTTCATGATCTCATGCGTCAATACCCGGATAAGTTTCTGCCATGCCTCGGTTTCCGCCTCAGCGACCACCGAACTATACAATCGACTCCGCAAAGCCTCCAAGGCAGCGTTCATAGAAGAGGCCAAAGCCTTTTCGTCTTCCGTCCATTGAATCGGAAGGATAAAACAGGCTCAGATCCCCGTAATGAATACTCTCTATCAGGTATTCCATCCGCTTAACAGTCTTTTGCTGATCCTTATATAAGAAAACCGAAAGCGCAAGAATACAAAATCCGAACAGCGCAGGAATAAACAAAAACCCTTTCAGCATTAAGAATGAGGCAGTAAAAGACAAGACCACGATCCCCAAAATACGAGCGAACAACAAGTAACGTATCATAAGCCAAATTTCTCCAATTTACGATACAAGGTAAAGCGGGTAATCCCTAGAAGCTCGGCGGCACGAGTGATATTCCCCTCGGCACGACGTAAGGCACGTTCGATCGCTTCTTTCTCCAATACCGTCAAATTTAACTCATCGGATGGTTCCTTATCCCTAAGCGGGACAGAACGCAGAATAAAGTCTTCCGGCCTTAGCAATTACTTTCAGACAAGATAACCGCCCGTTCAATCGCATGTTGCAGTTCACGTACATTACCGGGCCAAGCATAATTATGTAGCTTATTCTTCCCATCCCTGTTAATGCCCTTCAAGTCTTTCTTATATTTACGGGCATACTTCGACAAGAAATGTTCAGCCAATAAGATCACGTCATTTCCTCGTTCCCTCAAGGGAGGAATATGTAACTCGATCGTATTAATACGATATAAAAGATCTTGCCGGAAAGTACCTTCTGCCACAAGATGATGGATATTCACGTTCGTTGCGCAGATCAACCGGATATCAATCGGTATGGGTTGCGTTGCTCCCAAGCGGGTTATCTGTCGTTTTTCCAAAGCGGTCAACAGTTTCGCTTGCATGGAAAGGCTTAAGTTCCCGATCTCATCCAAGAACAAGGTACCACCGGAAGCTACCTCCATTCGTCCCGGCTTTTCCTTACGGGCATCCGTAAAAGCCCCTTTCTCATAGCCAAATAATTCACTCTCGAAAAGTTGTTCCGGAATAGAGCCCACATCGATCCCGACGAAAAGATTCTCCGAACGCGGAGATTGATGATATAAGGCGCGGGCAACTAAAATCTTTACCGGTTCCATTCTCCCCCAAGATTAATATATTGGCATCCGTATTCTTTAATTTATCGACCGTAGCGAAAATAGCCTGCATCGGTTCGCTTTCACCGATGATCTCGAAGCCAGCATCCTCGGGTGAACTAAGAATCTCAACTTGTTTCTTTAAATTTCGCACTTCCGCCCTACTCTCCCGAAGTTCCAATGCAGAAGAGAGTGTAGCGAGTAATTTCTCCTTTTCCCAAGGTTTCGGGATAAAGTCGGTAGCTCCCGCCTTAATCGCCCGCACGGCCTTATCCGTATCCGAATAGGCAGTCATAAAAAGAACCACCACGTCCGGGTCTATCTTCTTTATCTTCTCCAGCCAATAGAAACCCTCCTGACCACTAATAGCATCCCGTTTGAAATTCATATCCAACAAGATAATATCCGGGATAAAAGTCCGCATGAAATGATCGATGCGCTCCGGTTGCGTAGCCACTCTTATTTGTTCCATATAGGGCTCCAGTAATAAGTTAAGGGCAAAAAGGATGTCCTCATTATCATCTATAATTAATAGTTTTCCCTTTTTCATAAGCGCTGAACTAGTTTGTGATGCCTCAAAGGTAGGTATTAAATCAATGGAAGAAGCGTGCGTAATCGAACGATTATCGTGCGCAGATGAACTGTTAAATTAATAGTCCGCAAAGAGGGTTAAGATTAAGTAAACGGTAAGACTATTTAAGCGAAAGAAAAAACGAGGAGAAAGAAGGAAGACTATCTTGAACACAATTAACAATTCAGGCATTCATGAGACCACTATTGATTGGATTTTTCGTCTGTATAAATATACACTTAGGCTATGCGCAATGGACTGAGCAAGATTCGATCTGGCTAAAGGATGTATTAGCAGGCAAAGATTCCATCAAATTGAACCCTGAATTCCAAAAAGCAATCCAAAGCGGTTCTTTCCTCAACGGAACCGGGAAAACCGATGGGGAAACCTCAACTGGCCGCTCCCAGCAATATCCCTATCACCAAAGATTTCTCAGAATATATCCAACAAGACGATACGACACACCGAAAAGTAGCATTGAAGGATTTACCGCCATCGGTATTCTGGCGACATAATCCACCGTATAAAAAGATACTGCCTGTCTATCAATCTATCTTAGATGAATTGAAAAGGACTCCGTCCAGTGGTCGTACCTCACTAGCTACCTTCGATCTAGGAAGGATGACCAGCCGGAAAACATATGTCCATAAACGCAACGCAAAACGCAACGGAACTTGGCAAAACTACGGCAACCTCCCTACCCCGGATGTCATCTCTAAAAAAAGAAATTCGAAAGACAACAGGCAGAGGCCGCAAAAAAGGACTCCTCATTGATGATCCAACCACCAATCGATTAGCTTACGGGCCAAGCTCAACTTACGGGGGATCTCCGGTAGATTATCTTTGGTATAGAAGGCACCAGAGCTTAGTTCCTCATCCTGCAACTTAATTTCCCCACTTACATAATCCGCTACAAAGCCAACCATCAAGCCACTCGGATAAGGCCAAGGTTGGTTTCCGAAACTAAGTGATATTATCGACCTCTAAACCCGTTTCCTCACGGACCTCCCTGCGCACACACTCTTCCAAGGTCTCGCCAACTTCTAAGAATCCGGCCACTAATCCATGGAAAGTTCCCCGGAAATTACGGGCATGTACCAAAAGAATCGAATCCTCCTTACGGATCAAGACGATCATCGCTGCTGAGATTGTCGGATAAATCTCATGTTTGCAAGAAGGACATTGCTTCGTGATCGACGTAGTCTGCACGGTAGGAGTACCACATACCGGACAGAAACGGCTATGGCTATCCCAATAAAGCAATTGATAAGCCTTACCCGCCTTCTCGTAACACGCTCTCGAGATA
>ENA-OQDF01000648-OQDF01000648.1-human-gut-metagenome-genome-assembly--contig:-NODE-648-length-14594-cov-2.099330_pt1 | contig 14594 bp, 21 predicted proteins | sample MGYA00242769_ERZ504597 | MGnify/ENA primary metagenome ERZ504597 (study PRJEB26092, sample SAMD00036305) | human gut metagenome | host: Homo sapiens | study: EMG produced TPA metagenomics assembly of...
CGGGCAGAATGTGCGCCGTTCGGCGTATGCTGGCCTTCACGTCATCTTATGCATGGAAGTGGTGCTGTTGAGTATTGTCTTTGCACTTCGCGGTCAGGTCGGAGGATGGTTTACAGATAATATGGAAGTGTCCGGTATGGTAGCCGCTCTCTTCTTTCCGTTCCTGATTTACCAGTTCGGTGACGGATTGCAGATTAATTTTGCCAATGCCCTGCGTGGTATCTCGGATGTGAAACCGATGATGATTATTGCATTTATATCCTATTTTGTTATATCTTTGCCCGTAGGGTACCTCTGCGGTTTCATCTTCGGCTGGGGACTGACGGGGGTCTGGATGGCTTTCCCGTTTGGACTGACCAGTGCAGGGGTGATGCTGTGGCTGAGATTCCGTAGACAGACCAGGGAAAGGATTTGATAATATGAACAGTGTCTCCAAAGTAAAGATTGCCGTAGGCTACACTTTGTTGCTGGCGGTATTGTTTTTTTCCTTGTTCTTCGTACACCGGGAGATGGAGAACCTTATTCTTACCGATGACCGCGATGTACAATGGACAGACAGCGTACTAGCTTTGATACGCGAGAAGGATACCAATACGATAAGAATGCTGCGTACGCTGAGTGAGGCGAATGACAGCATGGTATCCACCAGTGACATTGAGCAGATAATTGCCCAGCAGGACTCAGTAGTGACCCAGCAACGTGTGCAGCACCGTATCATTACACATCGGGATACCGTCGTGACACGCCCTCGGAAGAAGGGTTTTTTCCGTCGTTGGGTGAAGTGTTTGTCCCCCCAAAGAAAGATACGGCTATCCAGGTGAAGACCTCCCTCGAATTTGCGACGGATACGGTGATTGAACCTTATAATCCGGCCGATTCTTTGCATGAGAAACTGCGTGCTGTGGCCCAGCAGAAAAAAGCTGTAAACACTGTTATACAACGACGTAAACGCTATCTGCAACGCTTGGACCATATGCTGACCGCTCGTATTGACAGTTTGCTGAAAGATTATGAGACGGAAACTCTGCTGCGTGCACGGACGGAAGCCGAGTATCAACAGGCGGTCCGACGCCGTTCGGCCAAGATTATCAGTGGCATTGCCGTAGGTGCGGTATTGCTTTCCGTTTTTTTCCTTATTATCATCGGTCGCGACATAACTCGAAGCAACCGTTACCGCCGTGAGTTGGAAGAGGCCCGCCGTCGTGCCGAAGATTTACTTGCTGTCCGTGAAAACTGATGCTTGCCATTACCCATGATTTCAAAGCCCCGCTCGGTTCTATCATGGGCTATGCCGATTTGCTTTCCCGTCTGACGTGGATGAGCGCCAGCGGTTCTATCTGGACAATATGAAAACCTCATCGGAGCATCTGCTGAAGCTGGTCGTTGATTTGCTCGACTTCCATCGTCTTGATTTGAACAAGGCTGAAGTCAACCGGGTCACTTTTCATCCTTCCCGCCTGCTTGAAGAGATACACGTAAGTTTTGAACCGCTTACGGCTGCCAAAGGGCTGGCGCTTCATTGCGACATTGCCCCGGAGCTGGACGGTACCTATATTTGTGACCCCTTGCGTCTGCGTCAGATTATCAACAATTTGCTGTCCAATGCCGTGAAGTTTACGGACCAAGGCGGTATTACCATGACTGCCCGTTACGAGGACCGTCGACTGGTAGTTGCCATTGCTGATACGGGTAGAGGTATGGAGCCTGCTGACCGTGAGCGTATCTTCCAGGAATTCACCCGATTACCGGGTGCTCAGGGTAAAGAAGGGTTCGGACTCGGACTTTCCATCGTCCGTATGTTGGTACAGTTACTTGAAGGTACGATTGATGTAGACAGTGTACCAGGTAAGGGAAGCACTTTCACGATATATATTCCTATCTATCCCGTAAGGAGCGAAAGGCGTAGAATGAAGGATGAAGAATTGGGCTGTGTTGTCACGCCGGAGGGCAATTCTTCATTCTCCGTTCCTTGTTCTTCATTGAAGAATGTCCTCCTTATCGATGATGACCGTATTCAACTTACCCTTACTGCCGCCATGCTTCAGCAGAGTGGTATAAATTCTGTTTCTTGTTTACAACTGGATGAATTGCTGGATGCCTTGCGCACTGCAACCTTTGATGTTCTGCTTACTGATGTGCAGATGCCTGCTATTAATGGTTTTGATTTACTGAAACTGCTGCGTGCTTCGAACATACCGCAGGCACAGTCTGTTCCGGTGATTGCTGTCACTGCTCGCAGTGACATGCAGCGTGAGGAATTTACGGCGCATGGCTTTGCCGGATGCCTGCATAAGCCGTTTACCGTCAGTGAATTGCTGCATGAATTGAATGTGGAGGACAAAGGGAAGGAGGTTACGGAAGTTTCGGAAACTTCGGCTTGCCCGGGGTATAAATTCTCTTCGCTCACCGTTTTTCGGTCGATGACCCCGAGGCCGCAAAGTCCATTCTGGAAAGTTTTGTGGCTGAAACCCGTCTCAATGCGGAGCGTTTGCAGAAGGCTGTGGAGAATGAGGATGTGGACGAGATGGCTGCTGTCTCCCACAAAATGATTCCCCTCTTTACGTTGATTGGAGCTACGGAACTGGTTGCATTGCTGAAACTGTTGGAAACTTCGCATGGAGTGCCTTTTACCGGAGAGTTGAAAGAGCACGCCCTTGCCGCCCTCGTTTTGATAGAGGATGTCATTACTCAGGCAACAGCTTTTCCGTAATGGGGGAACAGAGAAGAATACATGATTTTTCTCTATCGGGAACCAAATGTCGAAAGAAATTGTTTACTTTGTAGGACTTTTAAATACGATGAAAGATTGACGTTCCGATGAGAAGAAAATGGTTGAGAATAGCACTGTGGGTGCTGCTTACTCCTATTATACTGTTTATAATATTGATGATACTGCTCTATGTGCCTCCCGTACAGAATTTGATACGGAAGCAGGCTACAGCAATTGCATCAGATGCTACGGGTATGGACATATCTGTGGAGCGGATTGACCTTCGCTTTCCTTTGAATTTGTTGGTTCGCGGTGTATTGGTGGTACAGCCTGCCGACAGTGCTGTTGAGGTGCAGCATCCCGATACTTTGCTGAATCTTGGAAGTTTGAACGTGCGGGTGCAGGCATGGCCTTTACTCAAAGGGAAAGTGGAGGTGGATGACATTACCCTGAAACAAGTTGCTGTTAACTCTTCCAATTTAATGGAAGGTATGTGCATCAAAGGGGTACTGGGGCATTTCTTTTTCGAAAGCCATGGCATAGACCTTACAAAAGAAGATGCTATTCTCAATAATATAGAATTGAGCGATACCCATGTGCAGGTAATGCTTGCAGATACCACTGAGACTCCCAAGGACACTACTGACACTGCGTTAAACTGGAAAGTCACACTCCATACCCTGAAGTTGAAGAACGTCTCGGTCGATTTACAGATGCCATTGGACTCCATGGGGCTGAAAGCCCATATCGGAAATGCTGAGATTGCGGACGCTGCTGCCGACCTGAAACACCAGTTCTATGGCTGGAGAAAATTCCTGCTGACTGGAACTTCTGTCAATTATGATACCGGCGGCCCGGGGAGTGCGATAGGTTTCGACCCCTCGCACATTGCTCTTCACGACATTCGTATGGGCATTGATTCTGTGATGTACTACGGTAGAGATATGAATGCCGTTATCCGGGAATTTTCCATGTATGAGCGTTCCGGTTTGAGTGTAACTTCCTGACCGGGCGGTTGTTTGCCGACTCTACCGTTATCCGTATCCCTTCTTTGAAGTTGCTGACACCTCATAGTGAGATGAATCTTACGGCACAGACTTACTGGGAACTGATAAATATACCTACCACCGGCCGTTTGACAGCCCGTTTCAATGCCCGTATCGGCAAACAGGATGTACTGCTTTTTGCCGGTGGCCTGCCGGAAACTTTCAAGGAAGCCTATCCGTTCCGTTCGTTGGTGATTCATGCCGGTACGGAAGGAAACCTGAAGCAGATGCAGATTTCCCGTTTTACGGCTGAGCTGCCCGGAGCCTTTCGTTGAGTGGGGGAGGAGAATTCTGGAACCTGACCGACAGTGTGAAACGCAATGGAAACATGGACTTCGAGATGCATACGCAGAACTTGAACTTCCTGACCGGACTAGCTGACATTGCTCCCGATGGCTCCGTCATCGTGCCGGACAGTATGCACCTTGCGGCACGTGTCGGTATGGAGGGGGCGCAGTGCACTGCCGCCCTGAAACTGCAGGAGAAGGAAGGCGCCTTGAATCTGGATGCCGCCTATAATCTTGCTACGGAAGCCTACCATGCCGACCTTGCCATCAACAACTTGCAGGTGCATCACTTCCTGCCCAAGGACTCTATTTATACTCTTACGGTAAAGATGTCCGCTAAGGGACAAGGGGTGGATGTGGCATCACGAAAGACTGTGGCTGCTTTGAATGCCTCCTTGGAAAAACTACAGTATGGCCATTGGGACATTTCCGGTGTGGATGTGCATGCCGGACTCAAGTCATCCGTTGCTACTGTCCGTCTTGCCAGCGATAATGTTCTTCTCAAGATGCAGGGAAATGCAGATATGCGTCTTGACCGCAGCTATCTGGATGGCGCTTTGGATTTGAATGTGGAAGAGGTGAATCTGCATAAGCTGGGGTTGGTGCCCCGACCGTTGAAACACCCATTTGCCTTTACAATGGGAGCGGAGGCACGTCATGATTCTCTCGAGTTGAGGCTTGATGCCGGTGACTTGAATCTGCGTTTCCGCGCTCATAGCACGTTGAAGAAGTTGATGGAACAGTCGGATAAATTTGTCTCTATCCTGACAAAGCAGATTGATGAACGGCGTTTGGACCATGCCGCTTTGCGACAAGTCCTTCCTTCAGCCGGCATGTATCTGGAAGCCGGTAACCAGAATCCCGTCAGCTATTTCCTGGCTGCAAAGGTATTTCCTATAATGATTTCAAACTGAGCTTCGGATTTACTCCGCAAGTCGGCATCAATGGACGTACAGCTGTTCACGGATTGCGCATGGACTCCTTGCAGCTCGATACGATATTTTTTACAGTGAAGCAGGATACTGCCCGCATGAAGTTGCAAGGTGGTGTCATAAACGGTCCCAAGAACCCGCAGTTTGTGTTCCGCAGTACACTGACGGGTGAAGTCCGTAATGAAGATGCGGAGCTGACTGTGGATTATGTGGATGGAAAAGGGCAGACTGGTGTGCTGTTCGGTATTAACGCCCGTCCGTTGACCGAAGGACATGGTCGCGGTGATGGTGTGCTGCTGAACCTTATTCCTGCCGAGCCGATTATCGCTTTCCGTAAATTCCACTTTGCGGACAATAGTAACTGGATTTATCTGCATAAGAATATGCGCGTCTATGCCAATATTGATATGGACAGCACGATGGTCTGTGTTTCCGTATGCAATCCGACAAGAATGATACCCTTTCCTTGCAGAATATAAACGTAGAACTGAGCCGATTGCGCCTGGATGAACTTACGGAGGTACTTCCTTATATGCCTCGGCTTACGGGATTGTTCTCCGCCGAAGCAAATTATATACAGACTGCCACTTCCCTGCAGGTGTCCGCCGAAGCCAATGTAGAGAAACTGACCTACGAACGCCAACCGGTTGGAGATATAGTCTGGGGCGTACCTGGTTGCCGGGCGACAAGAATACGCACTATTTGAATACCTATTTTACACATGATAACGAAGAAGTGATGACCGCCGACGGTATCTTGACGCAGAAAAACGGAAAGGATACTCTGGAAGTGTCCACTCGTTTCGAGCATTTCCCATTGAAGATGGCCAATGCATTCATCCCTGACCAAATGGTGGCCTTTACCGGAGATATTGATGGAGGGCTTTATATTTATGGTTCGCTGGACAAGCCTCAAATGCATGGTGATATTGTTTTGGACAGTGTGTCTGTCTATGCACGCCAGGCGGGAGCACGTTACTGGTTCGACAACCGTCCGGTACAGATAAAGGACAATCAGTTGATATTCGATAAGTTTGCCATTTATACCACCAGCAAGAATCCGTTTACGATTGACGGTAAGGTTGATTTCCGGAATATGGAGCGTCCTACTGCCAACCTCAATCTGCTGGCAGAGAACTATACGTTGCTGGATGCACCGCGTACCCGCGAAAGTCTGGTATATGGAAAGGTGTTCGTTGACTTGCATGCCACGGTGAAGGGACCGCTTGACGGGCTCACGATGCGTGGAAACATGAATCTGCTGGGCAATACCAACGTAACCTACGTGTTGACCGATTCCCCTTTAACGGTGGAAGACCGTCTCAGTGGCTGGTTACCTTTACCTCATTCACCGATACGACGTCGGTAAAGGCGGATGAAGTTCCTGCCATGTCGTTGGGAGGATTGGAAATGTATATGTCCGTCCATATTGACGATGCTGTCCGTCTTCGTGCCGACTTGAGTCCCGACCGCAGCAAATACATCGAACTGGAAGGTGGCGGTGATTTGAATATGCAGTATACTCCCCAAGGGGATATGAGCCTTACCGGACGCTATACCCTTTCGGGTGGCGTCATGAAATATTCGCTGCCTATCATCCCCTTGAAGGAGTTTCAGTTCAATCCCGGCAGTTATGTGGATTGGCGAGGGAATATTATGAATCCTACGCTAAGCCTAAAGGCTACGGAACGTATGCGTGCTTCTGTGGCCGACGGTGACGGGGACGGTTCGCGCATGGTGACTTCGATGTTTCCATTTCCATCAAGAACAGGCTTGACGCTCCCGATCTTATATTCGATATTTCGGCGCCCGAAGATGGCACAGTAGAGAATGAGCTGCAGGCAATGGGGGCAGAAGAGCGTAGTAAGCAGGCTATTGCGATGCTTGCTACGGGTATTTACTTGAATAGCGGCGCCAAAGGAGGAGGTTTGTCAATGGGAGCCGCCTTGAACTCAGTGCTTCAGAGCCAGATAAACTCCTTGGCGGGAGGTATAAAAGGTGCCAATATCAGTGTAGGTGTGGAAGACCGTACCTCTACTGAAACGGGCGACACGCAGAAAGACTTCAGTTTCCGTTATTCCCAGCGTTTCTTCAACGATCGCGTACAGATAGTCATCGGTGGAAAAGTATCCACCGGGGCCAATGCGACGAACGATGCGGAATCATTCATTGACAATATATCGCTGGAATACCGTCTTGATGCGTCGGGTACCCGATATGTCCGTGTATTCCATAATAAGAACTACGAAAGCATACTCGACGGTGAGATAACCGAAACGGGTGTTGGCCTTGTGCTGCGCCGGAAGATGGACCGGTTGGGTGAACTCTTCATCTTCAGGAAGAAAAAGATAAAACCGGAGGCTGAAAACAGCGATATGAAAAGTAGGAATGTGATATGAAACGACTGATATTATATATTGCAGGATTGATATTTCTGGCAGGTTGCTCCACCACGAAGCACTTGCCGAGGGGGAGATACTCTATACCGGACAAAAGCCGATGATTGTATTGAACCGCAGTGAAACGTCTGTTGCGAGATTGCCATGGAAGAGGTGGAAGCCGCCCTTGCTACGGCACCGAACAATTCGTTGCTGGGGAGCTCTACTATCCGCTATCCCTTTCCTTTCGGACTGTGGATTTACAATGGTTTCCAGAAGTATGAGAAGGGACTCGGAAAGTGGATATTCAATAAATTTGCCGCCACTCCGGTGCTTCTGTCTACGGTGAATCCCGATATACGTCAGAAGGCGGCGGTTAACTTGCTGCGCGATTACGGCTATTTCAACGGAAGCGTCAGCTACAAGACATTTGTCGACCCGAAGGACTCGCTGAAGGCAAAGTTGCAATATACGGTGAACATGCGTAATCCCTACTTTATAGATACGGTGTACTATCGTGGTTTCAACCAACGTACCACTCGCATTATGGAGCTGGGGCGCGACGTTCCCTTATCAGTCCGGGAGAACAATTCAATGTGGCTGATCTGGATGGGGAGCGTACCCGTATCAGTACCCTGCTGCGTAATGTGGGTTGTTATTATTTCCGTCCCGACTACCTGACCTATCAAGCCGATACCATGATGGTTCCTAATGGGCATGTCCAGATGCGCTTGATTCCCGTTCCCGGTATGCCAAAGGTAGCCGAGAAGCAGTTTCGTGTGGGGCGTAAATCCGTCTATCTTCTTGGAAAGCAGGGGCAGGAACCCAATGACAGCATGGATTACAAAGGCTTGACCATACATTACTACAACAAACCACCGGTACGTCCCAACATGCTTTACCGTTGGTTGAACTATCAAGGTTATCGGCGGAAACGTCAGATACAGGACAGCGCAGGTATTGCCCGCCAGCGTTCTATGCAGAGTTTGTATAGCTTATATCGTCAAACCCGTATTCAGGAGCGCCTGGCAAGCGTCGGTATTTTCCGTTATGCGGAGATGCAGTATATACCGCGTGATACGGCATTTGTGTCTGATACATTGGATGTGAAGGTCATTGCCGCGCTCGATAAACCCTACGATGCGGAATTGGATTTTAATGTCACTATGAAGAGCAATAATCAGACGGGACCGGGTGCCGCTTTTACGGTGACGAAGAATAATGTCTTCGGTGGTGGTGAAAGCTGGAATGTGAAGTTGAACGGTTCGTACGAATGGCAGACGGGCAAGGCAAGTTCTTCCCTAATGAACAGCTATGAACTGGGTATCTCCACTTCGCTTATCTTTCCGCGCGTGGTGTTTCCCAGGATGGGCGACCGTGAGTATGACTTCCCGCTACAACGACTTCCGTTTATATGCCGACCAGATGAACCGTGCCAAGTATTATAAGCTGTTGGCTTTTGGCGGTAATGTCACTTATGACTTCCAGCCCAAATCGACTTCCAGGCACAGTATAACTCCTTTCCGGTTGACATTCAATGTACTGCGCAATCCTACTGCCGCTTTCGATACGTTGCGTGCCGAGAATCCAGCACTCTACGTTAGTTTGCGCGACCAGTTCATTCCTGCCATGGAGTACACCTATACTTATGACAACGCTTCCGTGCGCGGCAAGCGTAACCCCATCTGGTGGCAGACCACCGTTGCGTCGGCCGGTAACCTGACTTCTGCCGTCTACCGTATTTTCGGCAAGCCGTTCAGTGAGGAAGGAAAGAAGCTTTTCGGGGTACCTTTTGCACAGTTCCTGAAGTTGAATTCGGAATTCAGGTACCATTACCGGATAGACAAGAACCAGATGATTGCTTCGCGTATTGCGGGAGGGGTGATATGGTCGTATGGCAACGCTACGACCGCACCTTATACGGAACAGTTCTATATCGGTGGTGCCAACAGTGTGCGCGCCTTTTCTGCACGCAGTATAGGTCCGGGCGGTTATCCTCCCGAGACGGATAGGAAATATACCTATATCAACCACGTGGGTGATATTCGCATGGAAGCCAATATCGAGTATCGCTTCCGTATGATTGCCGACTTGTATGGAGCCGTATTCTTGGATGCCGGCAATGTATGGCTGATGCGTAAAGATGAAAACCGCCCGAATGGTGAATTTACGTTGAAGAATTTCCCGAAACAGATTGCTTTGGGCACGGGATTTGGCTTGCGTTACGATTTGGACTTCTTGTTTTTCGTCTGGACTTGGGTATCGGGCTGCATGATCCGTATGATACCGGGAAGTCGGGGTATTATAATATTCCCAAGTTCAAGGACAGCATGGCGTTGCATTTTGCCATCGGTTATCCGTTCTAAATGTACCTTTTTGAACGATAGTGGTAAAGAATGAACTAAAACTCCCTTCTGTCAGCCATAAATTTTTGTACATTTGCAGCCGTTATCAACTGTGATATACTAACCTTTTTAAATAATAACTAAATATGAAACCAACTTATTCTTATTGGCAGCCGGCATGGGCAGTCGTTATGGTGGCTTGAAACAATTGGACGGACTGGGCCCGAATGGCGAAACTATCATGGATTATTCTATTTACGATGCCATCAATGCCGGTTTTGGAAAGCTCGTTTTCGTAATCCGTAAAGATTTTGAGCAGGATTTCCGCGACAAGATTATTTCCAAATACGAGGCATATCCCCTGCGAACTGGTATTCCAGTCCATCGATGACCTTCCCGAAGGCTTCACCTGCCCCGAAGGCCGTACCAAACCTTGGGGAACCAACCATGCTGTAATGATGGGTGCCGATGTAATAAAGGAACCGTTTGCTGTTATCAACTGCGACGATTTCTACGGTCGTGATTCCTTCCAGGTAATGGGCAAATTTCTTGCAGCCCTTCCCGAAGGTTCCAAAAATGTATATTCCATGGTAGGCTTCCGCATCGGTAATACATTGAGCGAAAGCGGTACCGTATCCCGTGGTTTGTGCGGAACGGATGCAAACAACTTGTTGACTTCTGTAGTAGAGCGTACCCAGATTCAGCGTATGGACGGCGAGGTGAAGTACATCGATGATAACGGTGAATGGACTGCCACTCCCGAGACGACTCCGGTCAGCATGAACTTCTGGGGCTTTACTCCCGATTACTTTGCTTACAGTGCAGAGTTTTTCAAGAGCTTCCTGAGCGACCCGAAGAATATGGAGAATCTGAAAAGCGAATTCTTCATCCCGCTGATGGTGGATAAGCTGATTAACAATGGCACTGCTACCTGCGAAGTGCTCGATACAACCAGCAAGTGGTTCGGTGTGACTTATCCCGAAGACCGTCAGAGTGTAGTCGACAAGATTCAGGCTTTGGTGGATGCGGGTGAGTATCCTGCGAAGCTGTTCTAAAGTAAGACGGAAGGATAACTTGATTCGCATTAATTTATTGGGTAAAAGAACAAAAGGACAAATATGGGGAAGGCGTTTGCCAGAGCTATATTTGTTCTTCTGTTTTCTGTTCACGAGGTGTCTGGTGCAAGCATACTGAAATGTTGGAACAGAACCCTGCATTGGGCTTACCGATATTGGAACCTTTGAAATCAGATTACTCCAAGTATGTCCGGAACAGCGTAGGGAATTGGTTAAATGATGCAAGTAAGACGCAATCCGGATTTGTAAGGAAGCTTTGCAGGCGTTAGGAAAGTGAAACGAAAGAGACCAAGTATATCGTTAAGAAAGCGCTGAGGACTGTCGGTAAATGAGTGTCTGTTCCAAGGTATGGGGTGAGTTTTGGGCTTACTGAATCGATGTGCGGGAAAAGGGGCATTATATCCTCAAACATAAATCGTTATAACCAAGTGATGAAACAATTAATTGCATGTTGCGGGTTGGATTGCGAAAATTGCGCCGCCCGTATAGCCACTGTCAATAATGACGATGAGCTGAGAGAGAAAACTGCCAAAGAGTGGAGTGTGCTGAACAATACGCCGGAAATTACGCCGGAAACCATCCATTGTATGGGGTGCCGTGCAGACGGGGTGAAGTTTGCCTATTGCAGCGATTATTGTGCTATCCGCAAATGTGTGTACGAAAAAGGTTTCAATACTTGCGGCGACTGTAAGGAACTGGATACTTGCCAGGTGGTAGGTGCGGTTCTTCAGCATGCGCCCGGTGCAAGGGAAAATCTTTATTAACCGTAAAATCTTTGATTAAATAAAATATTGCTTATCTTTGCAGTATGACAAAGACATTTAAATCGGATTTGGTTTTGTAAACAATCTGTGTTCCCTGCACAGATTGTCCCCCCTTCGTTTACTCTCGGATAACTTCTTTCGAGAGTGTTTTCCTATTGTTATAATTCAAGTTTAATCCGCATATTATGCTGAAGGTATTGTGATACTTTCCGTATATGCAAAATATAGTAAGAAAATGAGTAACGAAAATAAAACTATCCACGATTTCGAACTTAATTTAATCTGTGACTTTTTCTCCAATATGGAACGACAAGGCCCTGGCAGTCTGAAGCGACGTTGAAGGCATTGAGCTTTGTAGACGGTCTACCGATGAATCCTTTATTGCCGATATCGGCTGTGGAACGGGTGGCCAGACAATGGTAGTAGCTGGCCATGTGCCGGGGCGGATTACAGGAATTGACCTTTTTCCCGGCTTTATTGATATCTTCAACCGTAATGCAAGGCAGTTAGGCTTGCAGAACAGAGTAAAAGGAATTGTCGGTTCAATGGATGCCCTTCCTTTCGGTGAGGAGGAGCTGGATATGATTTGGTGTGAAGGTGCTATCTATAACATTGGCTTTGAACGTGGCTTGAAGGAGTGGCGTAAGTATCTGAAACCGGAGGTATATTGCCGTCTCCGAGAGTTCATGGTTTACGGACGAACGCCCTGCGGAAATCAATGACTTCTGGATGGACGCTTACTCTGAAATGGATACACTTCCCAATCAGGTGACCAAGTTGTACAAGGCAGGTTATCTTCCCGTTGCTACATTCATTTTGCCGGAGAATTGCTGGACAGAGCATTACTTTGCTTCAAAGGTTGCGGCTCAGGAGATTTTCCGTAAGAAATATGCCGGTAATAAAATTGCCGAAGAGTTCAGCTTACTCCAAATGATTGAGGATGAACTGTACGGCAAGTATAAGGAATTTTACGGTTATGTGTTCTTTATTGCCAAGAAGGTAGGCTGATGACGGACTTCTCTTATTGAGGAATGCGGGTATTCTCAGGACAGAATATCCGCATTTTGGGTTTTGAGTAGATTTTATTGTTTTGAGGATGTACGGAACTTCTGAGGAGGTATTCCCGTATGACGTTTAAAGAATTTGTTGAAGAAGGCCGCATTATTAAAACCTAGACTCACGGCTATATCCTTTATCGGAGTGTTGGCGGTACAAAGCTGTGCTTTGGCATCCATGATGATAGTATTGTTGATGATTTCCATGGCTGTATGTCCTGATTCCTTTTTGACAAGGCGGCAAAGAGCTGCCGGCTCATATTCATTTTCAATGCATAATAGGACACTTGATGCTCCCGGACATAGTCTGTGTGTACCAATCGGATAAAATGCGGTATTGGTTGAAATGCCTGCTGCCCGGAGTCTCTTTTATCCTAGGGTGTTCCGGACAGAGTTCGGATATGCCTTGTAACAGATATGCCAGTAGAGTTTGCAATGAAACTAGACTTGAGGGGCTTTCTGTTCTTTGATAGAGGTGTGACAAATAGGTCATGAACTCAGCATAAAGCTGGAAGTTCTTTTTCGATAGAGGAAAAATATAGTGTTTACCTATAATGTGAAACTTATCCATCATGACCTTACCGACTCCTGCACTTTGGATAAGTTGTTTGGAAAATATGACGACATATATTTCAGTATCGTCTGACGTGTGTAGTAATTGTACGAAGGTCTCAGGAGGAATAGCTAGGAGAACGTTAGCTTCAACCTTGAATTGGGTATGGTTTATGATGGTTTTCAGAACTCCTTTGATACACAAAACGAAGATACTGGCCTTGGTGTGGTATGGCTTTTTCACTAGCGGATTCAGTTCACTGGTTGTGATATGATTGCAGGCAATGAACTCGTCATTTATATTGAATTCGGATATATTCATGTTGGAGATTTTAAGACGCAAAAATGGGGGATAATAATGTATAAATGACAGAGGTAACAGTTAAAATCAATATTACGCTCAACTTATCTCTGTTAAATAAGGTAAAGTTGTGAATAATAGAATATATACATATTAAAATGGAATATTGATTTATAAGGGTTTGTTTGTGGTATAAGCATTTTAACCCGAACTTTGCTTCTTGTATGATAAACCAATTCTGATGAATCCGAATGTTCCTCAAGAAGTACGTATAATAAATGCCATCTCCGAGCAGTTGTTCAACTCATGGCCCGTCAGCATTATTATGATTGATTTGGAAGATTGTATCTGGCGTCTGAATCAGCAGGTGATGAATGAACTCCAATTGAATGAGTATGTGATAGGGCGGCGTATCACTGACTTATTGGAGGTGGTATGTGATAAAAAGAATGTGTTAGAAGACCTTTTGCTGCAACTTCGGGAGAGGGATGTGCGGATTATTCCCTTAGATACCAATTGCTTTATACGTGAATTGAAGAGTGGTATAAGTTTTCTGATACAAGGTGCTATGGTGGGAATTCATGAAGATGGACAATTGGTGAGGATTGTACTCTATTTCAGGAATGTGTTGGAAGAACGGACACAGAAGCATTTGCTGAATATTGCGCTGAGTCGTACCCAGATATTTCAATGGTCTTTCGACATGGAACATAATCTGATGATTATAGAACCGCGTTATTTTGAATATTTGGGGATTCCTACGCGTGACTATACGCTGACGCCTGAGGAATTCGCATTTCTGATTCATCCGGACGACCGGAAGGGAGTGTTTGATGCTTTGGCTTTACAGTTGCATGGTAATTTGTACGAATGCCCAGTGGAATACCGTTTACGGCGGGGAGACGGCAAGTGGGAGTGGTTTGAGGCGCAATCTACCTATGTGGGGCAATTGACGGATTTGCCGTTCCGTATCATCGGTATTTGCATGAGTACGCAGAAATACAAGGATACGGAGAATAAATTGAACGAGGCTTTGCAGAAAGCGCAACGTAGCGATGAGTTGAAGAGCGTATTTCTTGCTAATATGAGCCACGAGATACGTACGCCGCTAAATGCCATTGTGGGCTTCTCTACACTACTGGCTTGTGG
>ENA-OQDF01000649-OQDF01000649.1-human-gut-metagenome-genome-assembly--contig:-NODE-649-length-14592-cov-3.197166_pt1 | contig 14592 bp, 16 predicted proteins | sample MGYA00242769_ERZ504597 | MGnify/ENA primary metagenome ERZ504597 (study PRJEB26092, sample SAMD00036305) | human gut metagenome | host: Homo sapiens | study: EMG produced TPA metagenomics assembly of...
ACGATGCGGCCGGAGATGCGGGCCAGGACGTCGTAGGGCAGCTTGGCCCAGTCGGCGGTCATGGCATCGCTGGACTCGACGGCACGCAGGATAATTGGGCGCTGGTAGGTGCGCTCGTCGCCCATAACGCCGACGGACTTAATGTCGGGCAGGACGGCGAAATACTGCCAGCAGCTATGCTCGGAGTTGCGCTCGCCGGTCTGCTCAAACAGACGCTGGTTATAGGCGTCGAGCTCCTCGCGCACGATGCGTCGGCATTCTTGAGGATCTCGAGCTTCTCCTTGTCGACCGCACCGATGATGCGGATGCCAGACCGGCCCGGGAAAGGCTGGCGGAACACGATATGACCCGGCAGACCGAGCGCCAGACCAAGCGCGCGGACCTCGTCCTTAAAGAAGTGGTCGAGCGGCTCAATAAGGTCGAAGTGCACGCCCTCGGGGAACGGGATCAGATTGTGATGGCTCTTGATGGTAGCCGTCTTGCCGCCCGTCTTGCGAGCGCCGGACTCAATGATGTCGGGGTAGATGGTGCCCTGAGCCAAGTACTTGACCGGCTTGCCATCGGTCTCGAGCTGCTGCGCCACGGCGAAGAACTCTTTCCAGAACTGCGTACCGATGATGCGGCGCTTCTCCTCGGGCTCGGTCACGCCGGCCAGAAGCTCGGCATAACGGTCCTCGGCGTGGACGTGAATAAAGTCGACGTCAAACTGCTTGGTGAAGACCTCCTCCACCTGCTCGGGCTCGCCCTTGCGAAGCAGACCGTGGTTGATGAACACGCAGGTCATCTGCTTGCCCACGGCGCGGGCGCCCAGCGCAGCCACGACGGAGGAGTCAACGCCGCCGGACAGAGCCAGAATCACGCGGTCGTCACCGACCTTCTCGCGGAACTCGGCCGTTCATGGTCTCGACCAGGTCGTCCATGCTCCAGTTGGGCTCCAGGCCGCAGATCTCAAACAGGAAATTGCTCAGCAGCTGCTGACCGTACTCGGAGTGCTTGACCTCGGGGTGGAACTGCGTGGTGAAAATCTTGCGCTCGACGCACTCCATGGCGGCAACCGGGCACACGTCGGTGCTGGCGGTAACGGTAAAGCCCTCGGGCACCTCGGACACGGCGTCGCGGTGGCTCATCCACACGGTCTGCTCCATAGGCGTGGAGTTAAAGAGCTTGGCGCCGGCCGTACGCGTGATGGTGGCGCGGCCGTATTCGCCCACCTCGGAGTGACCGACCTTGCCGCCGAGCGTCACGGCCGTGATCTGATGGCCGTAGCAAAAGCCAGAACGGGAAGGCCCAGGTCAAAGATGGCGGGATCGATGGACGGAGCGTCCTCGGCATACACAGAAGCCGGGCCGCCAGAGAGGATGAGCGCAGAGGCGTTCATTTCGCGAATCTCATCGGCCGAGATGTCGCAGGGAACGATCTCGGAATACACGTTGAGGTCGCGGACGCGACGGGCAATGAGCTGACCGTACTGCGCACCAAAGTCGAGTACGAGGACCTTTGCGGAAGCCTTTTGATCCATGGTTTCCCCCTCTTGTTGGCGGGGAGCCTGTGCCCACCCGCGCGAATAAACGAAAACAGCTTACATAGTGTACACGTTATATGGGGTTTCTCGTCCCTCGCAGCCATCAGCGCACGGCAAACGCACGACCGGGGCCTATTTGACGGCAATTGAAGTGTTACCAAACGTTACAGATGATGTAATACGTTTGAACATTGGACGCCCTGTGCCACAATACTGCCGAACGACTCCGCCTCTGCGGCGGCAAATACGATAGGAATACCAGCATGAAGCGCATCCTTCTCATCGCCACGGGCGGCACCATCGCATCGACCGAGGACGCAACGGCCTCTCCCCCGCCCTGACCGGTGAGGAGCTCGCCCAGAGCGTCCCCGAGATCTCGGGCCTCTGCGAGCTCGACGTCGTGCAGCCCATGAACATCGACAGCACCAATATGCGTCCGAGCGACTGGATGCGTATCCGCGACGTCATCGTCGAGGGTTATGCCGACCACGACGGCTTCGTGATTCTGCACGGCACCGACACCATGAGCTACACCGCGGCGGCGCTTTCCTATCTGATTCAGGACAGCCCCAAGCCCATCGTACTCACCGGCTCGCAAAAGCCCATGGGCAATCCCTTTACCGACGCCAAGCTCAACCTGTACCAGAGCCTGCTCTATGCGCTCGACGAGCATTCGCACGACGTCTCGATTGTCTTTGGCGGCGTAGCCATTGCCGGCACGCGCGCCCGCAAGCAGCGCACCATGAGCTTTAACGCGTTCATTAGCGTCAACTATCCGCCCATTGCCTATATCCGCAACGACCGCATCGTTCGCAACGGACTCCACGGCACTCACCAGGACGAGAACCCGGTTCGCTTCTACGACAGCATCGACCCGCGCGTATTTGTCCTTAAGCTGACACCCGGCGTGAACCCGGGTATCCTGGACGCTCTTGCCGATAGCTACGACGCTGTGATTCTGGAGACCTTTGGCATTGGCGGTATCCCCGAGTTTGGTGAGTCGGGCGAGTCGTTCCAAGAGGCAATTTTCCGCTGGGTCGATTCGGGTCGCACTGTCGTTATGACCACGCAGGTCCCGAAGAGGGCCTTGACCTGGGTGTTATGAGGTCGGCCGTGCCTACGCCGATCATCCGGGCATTTTGCGCGGCGACGACATGACCACCGAGACGCTCGTGGCCAAAACCATGTGGGCACTCGGCCAGTCACGTGATGCGGCCGAGATTCAGCGCCTGTTCTACAGCCAAGTCAACCACGACCGCATCCCGATGGCGTAATTCAGTTGTCGACGGGTATCCCCTATTCGATCCCCTCGAGAAGCTCTGACACCGTCATGCCGAGTGCGGGCGCGATCTTAAATAGAACCTTGAGCGTGAAATTTGCCGTCCCATCTTCGATTCGGTCGAGGTAGGGTCGCTGATTCCTGTCGCCACACAAAAATCAACCTTGGAGATACCAAGTCCCTGCGTGTCTCTTCGACCCGCCTGCCAAGAATCTGTTTCGCACGTTCGTCCATGCAGCCGAGTTTGAAATGGAGCTGAACAAAAACGTAAACTATAGTTTACGTTTTGCCGAATACACAGGAGTTTTCTATGTCGGGTTCTTCGGTCCGCATGTACCGAGCCACGCTTCGCACAAACAGCGCACCGCCCAAGCTCGTCGTCGTTGAAGCCGAATGCCTTTCGCCCGATGAGCGCACAGCATTTGCATTACTATCAAGTCGCGTCGCCGCCGTTCTGGTCCCTTGCCCGGCGCAAGGCGAACTTGCCATCCAATGCCAAGCGCACAGCTGCTCGCTCAATCAGGCTGCCGTAATCGCAACCAGCCAACGCGGCCTGCCGCTCCTTTTAGAAGCCGGTATCGCACTCGCCCTCCGCGGCTCCGGATACGAAAACGAGGCCGCCGCCGATATGGTCTTTAAACCACGATCGAGCGGCGGCCTCGCAGCAGCCATTGAATATGCGTGCAGGCTCGTTGCCTAAAAGGACAGGCTAGAAACCAAAGCCAAAGCCTGTTCCGGTAATAGCCGAGTACATAAAGTAGACGTTGATTACGTTGAGGAACACACCCGTGATGCAGCCGTTTCGCAGGTAGCGCTCGCACACGATGCGCGCCATGGCGCGGAGTCATCATTGTTTTTAGCCTGACGTCCTGCCGTAAAGTACGTCGCCACGCTCAGCAGCAGGTTGAGCACCGGCAGTGCCAGCAGCTCGTAGCTCTTGCCCCAGCGCGTCACCTCACCGGCCGCGTTAAACTTCGTTGCCACCTCGGGACCAATGTTGGGGATAACACACGCTGCAACCACCAGCGGAATCACCGCAAGTACGAGCAACGCAATACCCATGTAGCCAGCTTTTTGCCATATTTAAACATATGCGTCGTCCTTACACGTTAAAGCGGAAGTGCACGACGTCGCCATCGGCCATGACATACTCTTTGCCCTCGATACGCAGCTTGCCGGCGGCCTTGGCGCCCTGCTCGCCACCGAGCTCGATGTAATCGTCGTAGCCAATGACCTCGGCCTTAATAAAGCCGCGCTCAAGTCGGTGTGGATGACGCCGGCGGCCTGCGGAGCGGTTGCGCCCTGACGAACCGTCCAGGCCTTGACCTCCATCTCACCAGCCGTAAAGAACGACTGCAGGCCAAGCAGCTTGTAGGCGGCCTGCGCGAGCACGTCCAGGCCGGGCTGCTCCAGGCCCAGGCTCTCCAGGTAGTCGGCAGCGTCCTCGGGATCGAGCTCGGAAAGCTCGGCCTCAATCTTGGCGCAGATCGGCAGCGGCTTGACGCCATCGATGGGCGCCAGGTCCTCGTTGAGCATATCCTCGTCCACGTTGGCCACATACAGGATGGGCTTCATGGTGAGCAGGAACAGGCCCTTGGCGGCGGCGCGCTCCTCGTCAGTCATCTCCATGGATGCGGCGCGCTTGCCCTCGTTGAGCCAGGCAAGCAGACGCTTGGCGACCTCAAACTTGGGCATGAGCTCCTTGTCGCGCTTGGCCTCCTTCTCGAGCTTGGGCAGCTGCTTCTCGAGCGTGCCCATGTCGGCCAGGATGAGCTCGGTCATGATGGTGTCGGCATCGCCGGCGGGATCGACGAACTCGCCCGTGCGGCCCACCTCACGCATGACGTTGGGGTCCTTAAAGTAGCGCACGACCTCGCAGATGGCATCGGTCTCGCGAATGTTGGCCAAGAACTGGTTGCCCAGGCCCTCGCCCTCGTTGGCGCCCTTCACCAGACCTGCGATGTCGACGAACTCGACCGTCGCCGGCACAATGCGGCCCGGGTTAACGATGTCGGCAAGCTTTTGCAAGCGGCTATCGGGCACGTCGACGATACCCACGTTGGGGTCGATCGTGGCAAACGGGTAGTTGGCGGCAAGGCCGGTCTTTTTGGTAAGCGCGGTGAACAGCGTCGACTTGCCCACGTTGGGCAGGCCCACGATACCGATGGAAAGGGACACGACAGCTCCTTTTGATACAGGTACTTCAAACTGCATAAGTATAGCGCCGCCGCAGCATCCAGGCGAACCCGGACGCCACGGCGGCGCAAATGAAGCAGAGATAGGGGTCGCTGACTAGTCTGCGAGCTTTTCCACCTGATCGAGCATCTTATCGAGCTTGGCCTTTGCCTCGGCCTTGACCTTCTCGGCCTCCTCGTGAGCCTTCGCCTTCTGGGCGGCCTTTTCCTCGGCCTCGGGATCGGCGACGACCAGATTGGACGCATCGTGTTCGACCAGCTTGAGCGCATGTTCGGGACAAACCTTGACGCAGGCTCCGCAACCCAAACAATACGTGGACTCCAGTGCAAAGCGACCGCTTCCCACCAAATCGCAGGCGGACGTGGGACACGCGTTAACGCACTCGCCGCACGACGTGCACTTGTCAAAATCGCACTCCGGCGTGCTCACCTGCATGTTCTGGGCAAGCTCGGGGTGGTTTTGCAGCGTCGAGAGCACCAGCTGGCGCCCATGGGTGAGCGAACGGCGACGCTTGGTCGTCGTGGTGCCGCACATGGTGTTGAGCGTGCGCTCCAGCTGGGTGATCTGATGGCGATGGGCTTTGAGCTTCTGCGTCACCGAAGCCAGTGCCGCCGTCGCCGGATTGAGTTTGGTCACGGTCAGGCCCGTGGTACGGGCGATCTTTTCCATGTATTCCTTGCGCTCGTACTCGCGGCGCTTATGGCATTTGAGGCTCTTGGGGTCGACCTCCAGGCCCATACCCGTACCAGCCCATTCCTCGGCCTTCGCAATCGCCTCGCCCAGCATGTCCTCGCCACCGGTGTTGCGGCATTTATCGCACACGCCCAGCGGCAGATACACACTCACGTTGGGATAGTCGGCCAGCACCGAGAACCAGGTCTCGGCTGTAATATCGCCCACGCAGGCAACGACGACCTCGTTCTCGCGCGGCATGCGCTTAAGGGCGCGCGTGCAGGTAACGTAGGCGGTCTCGTGACTTGTAGCCGCCGAGACAATGTCGTCATACAGGTTTTGGGCGCCAGGCGCGGCGAGATGATCGCCTCAGTCGGACAGGCAGCGGCGCACAGGCCACACTTGCGACAGGAATCGAGGATCTCGATGGCATCTTCCTCGACCTCGATGGCGTTGACCGGGCACACGTCCATGCACGCGGTGCAGCCACTCTTTTCGTTTTTGCAGGTCAAGCACGGAATGGTGTTGCCGCGCGGACGCTCCTTGTAGTCAGCAGGATTCCACTGCGGCGCCGACGGATCGAGCGCATCGGTCACACCGCCAAGCGGGTTTTTAAGAAAGTCGAAACCCTTGCTGATCTCGATAATGTCATCAAACAGATCGTGTTCCTGCGCCATGCGCGGCCCCTCCCTGAGCAGTGCAAACAAGCAAGAGATAATGATACGCTATCGGCCCACGCCTCGGGCAAATTACACGCGGAGCATCTTTGCGGCAAATAGCCCATGGCCTATCGCCGCCTCGATTGCACAAGGCCAATCAAGCGCCAAACTATGCCTCGCACATGAGCTGCACGAGCTTTTGCCTGGTCACCTTTGTCTGTTCGTTGGCCATGTTGCGCTCGTTCTTAAAAGTTGCGTCAGCAACGCTCAGCAAATCGGCATCGGTAATCTCATCAAGCCCCAGCTCCTCAAGCGTCGTCGGCAGACCGACGCGCTGGCAAAACTCGAGCACCTGATCAAGCTCGGGTGCACGCTCCAGGCGCAGCTGCACCACCAGACCAAATGCCACGGCCTCACCATGCATGGCCTTGCACTCGGGCAGAATCGTCAGCCCGTTGCGATGGCATGCGCCAACGCCAAGCCGCCACTCTCAAAGCCGACACCCGAGAGCAAAATATTGCACTCGATCAGGCGTTCAACCGCTGGCGACGTACGCCCCTTTTTGAGATCGCGCTTGGCAGCGACACCGCACTCCATAAGTGTGTCGTAGCAGGCACGAGCCGCAACCAGAGCCAAGTGCCCCGGCGCGCCACCGTGCTCGTTGGCGCCGTGCGCCGCGGCGCACGAACGCGCCTCGAAGTACGTTGCCAGCGCATCGCCCATACCAGCGACCGTCATACGCAGTGGGGCCGCTGCGACCACGTTGGTATCGACCACGACAGATCTGGATTCTTCTCGAGCATCAGGTAGCGGTCGAACGACCCATCCTCGTGATACAGCACCGAAATCGCGCTGCACGGACCATCCATTGAGGCCGCCGTGGGACATACGCACAACGGCAACTCGGCATAAAACGCTACTGCCTTGGCGATATCGAGCATCTTGCCACCGCCAATACCCACCACCATGTCGCAATACTCAGCCTGGGCTTCCTTAGCCATTTCGGCAACAGCCTCTTCCGTACACGGACCGTTGTAAATTTTAAAGAACGGCTCGCTTAGATCGTCGTCCAGAAATCCATCGACAATCTGCCTGCACAGCCGATCCTCGGTGCCCTGGTCAAACAAGACATAGGCAGCGCAGCCCAACCATGACAAATACCTGCCCTGACGCGAAAGTTCGCCCGGCCCCTGAACATACCGACCGGGACCGCCGTAAACCATAGGAAGCGCCATACGAGAATCCGCCCTTCATCAAACAACGATTGGTGCAAAGTAACCTGACCCCTTTGCACCAACTTGGTGCGATGGGGTCAGGTTGGTTTGCACCATAGCAAAAAGGGGCAAAGCCGTCTGCTGGCTTTGCCCCTTCCTTAGCTTGATTTACTCATCCATAAGGTAGTAGTGACCCAGCGCGTCGGCACCCAGGATGGCGTTTGCGACCATCTCGGGCGTCACCTCAAACGGCATGTTGCACATGGTGTCATCGGGCGCGCAGGCGGCCTCGGCAACAATCATGGCCTGCTCGCGCGTAAGCTCGGCAACGCCAAGTTCCTTCATCGTGACCGGCAGGCCCAGCTCAATGCAGAAGCCCAAGACTTCCTCGAGTTTCTCAGTCGGAGCATCCTCGAGTACCAGCTGAACGATGGTGCCAAAGGCGACCTTCTCGCCGTGATACATGCCGTGGCACTCGGGCAGCATCGTCAGGCCATTGTGGATGGCATGAGCAGCAGCAAGGCCCGAGCTCTCAAAGCCAATGCCCGAAAGCAGCGTATTGGCCTCGATGATATGCTCGACGGCAGGCGTGAGCGCACCCTTCTCCAGCGCGACCTTGGCCTTGACGCCATCGGCATAAGCGTCTCGTAGCAGAGCTTGGCAAGCGCCAGACCGGCCATGCCGCCTTTGCCACCAGCGCAGGTGCCACCGTCGGCATCGTGCGTCGCCTGGGCCTCAAAGTAGGTTGCGAGCGCATCGCCCATACCTGCCACCGTCAGGCGTACCGGGCTCGCCGCGATAACCGTCGTATCCATAAGAACGATATTGGGGTTCGCCTTAAGGAACAGGTACTTATCGAACTGGCCGTCATCGGTATAGAGCACGGAGAGCGCCGAGCACGGGGCATCGGTCGAAGCGATGGTGGGGCAAATGATGACCGGGGACTCCAGGTAGTAGGCGACGGCCTTGGCGGTGTCGAGGATCTTGCCGCCACCGACGCCGACGATGATGTCGCAGCCGTTGTCGCGCGCGAGCGCAACCAGGCGATCGACCTCGCTCTTGGAGCACTCGCCGTTAAAGTCCTCAAACAGCAGCTCGGCCTTAGCCTCGGCAAAGCCGCCCTCGATCTTGGCACCAACGCGCTTCTTGCCCGAAGGCGTCACGATGACGAGGGCCTTAGCGCCGAGCGGCTCGACATAGGAGCCGAGCTTGGCGAGCTCGTCCGGACCTGGATGTACTTGCTGGGGCTATTGAAAATTGCAGCCATTTTTATCCCATTCTCTAAAAAGAAAGGGGCTCCGTACGGATACGTGCGGAGCCCCTCGTTACGATAACAAGAGTCGATTAGAAATCGATGTCGGTGTCGTAGTAGCAAGCCTTGAGAATCTTCTCGAAGTCGGCAGCCTTGGTCTCACGCGGGTTCTCGGGCGTGCAGGCGTCCTGCTCGGCGTTCGCGGCGATCTCGGGCAGCTTGGCGAGGAACTCCTCCTCGGAAACCATCTGCGGGTTCTCGGCGTCGACCTTCACGCCACCATTCGCGTAATCCTTGATGGACTGCGGAATGTTGAGCTGGTCGTTGAGGTCGCGAATCTTCTGGACGAGCGCGGCGATGAGCTCCTCGTTGGTCTCGCCGGGAAGGTGCAGGATCTCCTTGGCCACGTAAGCATAACGCTCGGCAGCACGCGGGTCCTTGGAGTTCCACTGGATGACCTTGCCCAGGTACATGGCGTTAGCAGCACCGTGGATGATGTGACCGTTCTCGAAGGCAGCACCGGTCTTGTGAGCCATGGAGTGAACGATGCCCAGCAGGCCCGAGGAGAAGGCGATACCGGCGATGCACTGAGCCTCGTGCATATGCTGACGGGCCTCATGGTCGCCAGCATAGGACTTGGGCAGCCACTCGACGATCTCGCGGATGCCGTGCAGAGCGTTGCGTCGGTGAACATAGAGGCGCAGGTGGAAACGTAGGCCTCCATGCAGTGGGTCAGAGCGTCCATGCCGGTGTGAGCGCACAGCTTGGCGGGCATGGTGTAGGTGAGCTCGGGGTCGACGATGGCGACATCAGGGGTGATGTTGAAGTCGGCCAGCGGGTACTTGATGCCCTTGCGTAGTCGGTGATGACGGAGAAGGCGGTAACCTCGGTAGCGGTACCGGAGGTAGAGGAGATGGCGCAGAAGTGAGCCTTCTGACGCAGCTCAGGGAAGCTGAACGGCTGGATGATGTTATCGAAGGACTCCTCGGGATACTCGTAGAAGACCCACATGGCCTTAGCGGCATCGATGGGCGAGCCGCCGCCGATGGCGATAATCCAGTCGGGCTCGAACTCGCGCATGGCCTCGGCGCCCTTCATGACCGTCTCGATGGACGGATCGGACTCGACGCCCTCGAACAGCTTGACCTCGAAGCCGCCCTCTTTGAGGTCGGCCTCAACGTCCTGCAGGAACCCGCCGCGGCGCATAGAGCTGCCGCCAGAAACGATGATGGCCTTCTTGCCCTTGAGGTTCTTCACCTCGTGGCGAGCGCCCTCACCAAAGTACAGATCGCGAGGATTGGTAAAACGTCCCATACTGTGCCTCCTAAACAAGCCCCTCTTAGACTTGCGTATATAACGGAGCACCCGATTGGCTCCGTTAGGACCGTTTTGCGCGTTGCCGGCGATGACAATGCGCGATGTCTGAACGTCTCGACGCTCAGACAAACACTATTTTACCGTTCTGGTTGGTCAGTTATTCACCTAAAGCCAATAATGATGAAACGTTTTTTCTATCCCTGAAGACCCTTGTGGGGCACTCATACTCCCAAGCTGGGCAAACGTTTTATCAGGGTTGACCACATATCCCGGGTAGGACTGTGCCCCTCCAAATGTGCCCCGTTCGCCGCCAAAAATCGACCGTTTACGGCACTGTGATACCACCCGCGCAACCGAGGTGCCGACATTTGTGCGACATCCGTCTTCGTGGTGCAAAGGTGCAAGTCCAAGTGCGGCACCCCCGGTGTGCCACATGCGGGTAAACTAGAACTTTATATAGAGACATTTGAACCCTAACCGCAGCAAAGGAGGCCCCATGGCATTCGATCCCATTCAAGAGGATTGCCATCGCCTCGTTCTTGAGGCCTTGCGCCGCGACAATATCCCGCTCACTGACGGCCCCGCCGTCGAGCGTCTGATGGAACAATTCACCCGCAACCCCGCGCCGCTCATCGTGCACGATCGCGACCGCGCCGGGCACCTCATTGCCAAGGTCGTCGAGGCTGTCGACTACCGCATCCCCTTTATCCCCGACGACGCCCAGGCAGAGCAAGAAGAAGCCGCAGCCGAGAACATGCTTCGCGAGGCAGCCGCGCTCGATCCGGCCAACTGGGATGCCCAGCGCATGCTGACGGCGCTCACCGCCGAATCCAACGAGGAATACGTACAGTATCTGGTTTCCAAGTGCGACGAGGTGGAGCACGATCTGGCACTCAAGATTGCCTCGGCGCAGGACCCCTACGAACGTGAGGCCGCAGGCGACCTGACCCGCCGTCCCTACCTGCGCTGGCTTGCCGCCTTGGCATCGCGCGCGCTCATTAGCGGCCGCTACCGCATGTCGCTGGATGCCGCGAATCGCAGCCTGGACTTTGCGCCCAACGACCCCGCCGGCGTCCGCCATACTGCGATGCTTGCCATGGCAAAGCTCGAATACCCTGCCGAGGAGCTCAAGCGTTTTCGTTCCGCCCACTCCGTGCCCTATCTTGCCAACGCGCCGCTGCGCCGCCGTCCCAAAGATGCGGAGCGCGACCTGGACCCGTGGACGCTCATCGCACTGATGAGCGCAGCCTGGCGCGAGCTGGATTACGAGGGCGCCGAGCACTACCTGCGCATCCTGGTGCGCTCATGCCCGCACGCGGCCGAAGCACTCTACTTCCAAACCGAGTTTCCCGATGGCGTCTATGCTCGCGTCAACGTAGGTCCGGGCTCCACCGATGAGCTTGTCCTTGCCCTGTCCGAGCGACGCCGGTGCTGCAGGAGGGCCTAGGCGCGCCCGACAACGCCAGCTTTGCCGCCTGGGTCGCCACCAACGACATCGTGCGCTCCCAGATCGACGAACGAATCCTGCGCGCGGCCGAACAGGGATTGCCGTTTAAGGGAGGAGACCTCTAATGGATCCGAGCGTCTACATCCCCGCCTATCTGGAACGCACCTATCTGGCGTCGCACCCCGAACTCACCGATGCAGCACGCGAGCTTGTCCATAACGACATCAGCGCAAACCCTCACAAGTATGCGCAGACCGAGCATGCCCAAGCGCTGCTGTCCTATGCCGGCGTTCATCGTCACTTGCTTGACGAGCTTCGTCGCATCGAAGACATGGGCAGCGACGAGGAGTTTGAGCAGACGCGCAATCGTCTGTTCGACGATATGCGCGATGAGCTGCTCAAGATTGTTCGCGTCGATGCGCATGTCCTCGACGCCAGCTGCTCGCCATCATCCTGGCGGACACGCCCGTCGATGCCTGCCTGGGCGACTTGATGAAGCTCGAGACGAGTACGGCCGACTACCTGCAACAGAGCGTGCCCGGGTTTGATATGGAGGCCCCGCACTACTGGGCTAATAATGTTTTGGCCGACGGTGTCACCGCAGCAGACCTTACCGTGAGCGAGCCGGCGCTTATTGGCTGGCTTCACACGCTCGAGGCCATCTCGCAGCTGTGCATGGCGAGCGCTCGTTACCGTGCTGCCGCCAACTATTCTCGCCGCGTCCTTAAGGCAGAAGGCTATCCCACCCGAGCTGCCGGCACCGTCCTGCTCGCCCTCGCCCGCTTGGAAGACCAGGACGGCTTTTTGCCCTGGCTCACCAGCTCGAGGAGCAGGTGGGAGCTGATGCACTCGAGAACTCCCCCTGGTACCTGCTCGCCCGCACGATTTTGCTGTTCAAAACAAACAAGATGCGTCCGGCGACACGCGCGCTGCGCGAGTTTGCCAACCGCTGCGAGGGCGGCGCGTTCTTCTTGCTGAACCCCATGTACCAGACGCCGTATCTTCCCTGCCGACCCGAGCGCACGACCCGTGGGATCTTTCGCACCAGGCCGTTTGGGAGGCCGACGGCATTATCTCGGATACTCCCGACTTTGCCCCTGGGCCAACGCTTGTGAAGACGTATCGCAGCTTGCCCAGGAATTTGCGCGCCGTTACGGCTTTTAACGGCGCAAACGCCACGACCATGTCATTCACGTTAGGAACGGCTTCATGAACTTCCGCTCATCTCTCGCCTGCACCTCGAGCGATATCGCCCGCTGGGGGCTGCGCTCCGTCCTTAAGCGCCAGGGCGGCGTACTCCCCGGCCGCATCGCCATGAAGATCAACCCCGAGCTGCTGAGCGACCTCGCGGGCCTTGTCGACCGCAGCGTGGTGATCACCGGCACCAACGGTAAGACCACCACCTCCAACCTCATCGCCGACGCCGTTGCCGCCAGCGGCGCCACCGTGGTATGCAACCGCGCGGCAACAATATGGAGCCGGGCGTGGTGGGCGCGCTGCTCGAGGCCCGCGGCGGCCTTAAGCACACCAGCAGCGGCAAGCGCGTGGGCGTTTTTGAGTGCGACGAGCTCTACACGGTGCGCGTCCTGCCCAAGCTCAAGCCGACCTACTTTGTGCTGCTCAACCTGTTCCGCGACCAGCTGGATCGCTACGGCGAGATCGACCACACCCAAGACGTCATCGCCCACGCGCTGGAGCTTTCGCCGGCAACGACGCTCATCTATAACGCCGATGATCCGCTGTGCGCCTCGATCGCCGCGCGCGTTCCCAATGCAAGCATCGCCTTTGGCATCGACGGTGCCACGGGCACCGAGTCCGACCGCATTAGCGACTCGCGTTTTTGCTCACAGTGCAACGCACCGTTGGAGTACGACTATGTGCAGTACGGACAGCTTGGCGCATACCATTGCCCCTCGTGCGGCTGGACCCGCCTGGGCTTGTCCGTCGCGTGACGAGCGTGGAGCTCGGCTGCGACGGCTACGGCTTTGACCTGGTCTTTGGATCTACGCCCGACGCGGCTGCCGTGCACATCGCCACACGCTACAACGGCCTGTATATGGTCTACAACGTAGCCGCAGCCTTCTTCGCCGCCCACGAGCTGGCGTAGACACCGCACGCCTGCAGCCCACGCTCGACGCCTACGTGCCAGCAGGTGGTCGCATGGGCCGTTGGAATATCGCCGGCCGAACCGTCGAGGCAAACCTGGCCAAAAATCCCGTGGGCTTCGATCGACAAATCCAGTCCATCAAGACGGCAGGCGGCAGACTCTGCGCGTTCTTCCTCAACGACAACGACGCCGACGGCCACGATGTCTCGTGGATCTACGACGTCGACTTTGAGCGCATCGCCGATACAACGGGGCTTGTCGCCTTTGCCGGCGGCACGCGCGCGCACGACATGCAGGTGCGCCTCAAGTACGCCGGCATCGATGCCGCGATTATCTCGAATATCGAGCAGGCGATCGGTGCCGTTGCGGATGAAGCCGCCGGCGACACTTTCTATGCCGTCGCCAACTACACGGCCTTTCCGCCGCTGGTCAAGGAGCTCGACGAGCTTAAAGGCACCGATGCGGCTACGGTTGCCGCCCACGCTGCAACGTGCGCCGATGGCAGTGCCGTCCCCGTCGGCGTCGCGCCGATCGAGCTTTCGCGCCCCCTGCGCATCGTCTATCTGTACCCCGATGCCCTCAACCTCTACGGCGACGGCGGCAATGTCATCGCCCTCGAGCGCCGCTGCGCCTGGCGCGGCATCCCCGTTCGCGTGGACGAGGTCCGCATGGGCGAGGCGCTCGATCTCACCGACGCCGATATCGTCATGATGGGCGGCGGCTCCGATCGCGACCAGCTGGCCGTGGCGCACGAGCTGCTCGCTCAAAAGACAAGGTTGCGGCCTATGTTGAGGACGGCGGCTCGTTGCTTGCTATCTGCGGCAGCTATCAGCTGCTCGGCCGTTCGTACTACATGGGTGAAGATCGCATCGAGGCTTGGGCGTCATTGCCGCCGAAACTGTACGCGGCTCCGACCGACTGATCGGC
>ENA-OQDF01000650-OQDF01000650.1-human-gut-metagenome-genome-assembly--contig:-NODE-650-length-14581-cov-1.597067_pt1 | contig 14581 bp, 21 predicted proteins | sample MGYA00242769_ERZ504597 | MGnify/ENA primary metagenome ERZ504597 (study PRJEB26092, sample SAMD00036305) | human gut metagenome | host: Homo sapiens | study: EMG produced TPA metagenomics assembly of...
CAATTACGAAGGATCATATAATTTGATTTTTGACTTTGCGTGAAGGTATGATGAAAGGAACTAAAGGATGCGCTTATAGAGAAGTTAATAATTTTCTTATGGAGTTAGGTACTGGCTTTGCTTATATGGGCAGGGAAGTCCCAATGTAGGATTATCGGATTCTGTTTTCATCTGATGATTAACAGCCACAACATAGGTTCCCAATTGACCTGCATAAGAAGAATCAAATTTTCCTGTTTTATTTCTACAACAACATAGCAATGCCTTTGAGTATTGTAAAATAGCATGTCTATAAATTTTTCAGTATCTCCGACCTCAATTCTCACTTCCCTGCCCATATAAGCAAAGCCAGTACCTAACTCCATAAGAAAATTATTAACTTTCTCTATAAGTGCATCCTTTAGTTCCTTTTCATCATACCTTTCACGCAAAGTCAAAAAATCAAAATTATATGGATCCTTCGTAATTGCTTGTGCTAAATCGCTCTGTTCTATCGGAAGTGTGTTAGTAAGTTAGTTATTGCTTTGCCTTGACGTTCATATAAATCCGTTCCTAAGAAGTTTAGTAAAACATCTCTTGACCAATTGTTTTCAATAGTCTTTCTGATATAAAACAATGCCTTTGCAGAATTTCCTTTGCATTTATCAAGTATTATTTTGTTATGTCCCCATGGTATTCTAAAAATGATTTGTAAATCATCCCCAACTTGGGGACGATTTGCATCTGTAATCAATTCGTCCTCAGCTTGAGGACAAATTACTGCGTCAGGATACATCTCATAAAAGTATCTCATATATTTCAAGTTAGTTGGAGAAAATGATTTCACATCTGGCAAAATAGATTTCAAATCGTCACTCACCGTTTTATAAAATCTTGTTCCATATCCAAACTGTTCACTCATAGATGAAATGCCCTTACCAAGTTTCCAATAAAATCTTAGCATCTCATCATTTATCTTCATAGAAGCCCTGATTTGGCTTCTTCTAAAATCAGTGGATATTCCGGCAATCCACTCTTTATATTCATTATCAGCCTTAAACAATTCACTCATATATAATCCTTTCTACTGTGTCAGTTCGACAATTGCCGAGTTTACAGTTTCTTTATAGGATGTCTAATGACCGTTTTCCATTTTTCTGGGGCAACCTTTCTTGCATCAGACAGATATATTTCATGATGTAATCTTTCCATATTCATATCATTAACATATCCATTCTGTTCCAAATACGCATCCATAAGTGCAACTGTTGCAGGTTCATCATCAAATGCTCCAAGTGCATTATTTGAACACACAATCCCTCGTCAATGGTCACAAACTCTGCAGATGAACAATCTATTTTTTTCTTTTTGGTTGCTGTTTCAACAGCCCATTCAAAATCCTTTTGATTTACAAAATCAGGCAGGCGTATAACTGAAATCCAATTAAAAGAATCTTTATCTGCATAATTTACACCATGCATATTTTCCTGCCACCAGAATCCTTCAAGTGGTGGAACTACATATTCAAAAAATCCTGCAATTTTATGATCTGGCTTATAACTCATTCTCAAAGTATATGCAACCGCATATAATACACTAATTGCCTGCTGATATGCTCCACCTTCTTCGTTTGGATTACCCTTTCCTCTGACCGCAATATAATTTGCTTTAGGGACAGTCACGATCTCCGGTTTATTTTTAGGCATATAAAACTCTTTATATTCTTTCTTAAAATCAAAAGCCATAACTAACTCCTTAAATTTATAATTTATGAACTCAAATTCGTTACCAGTGACGAATATCTTTTTGTCTTGTTTTTAATATCTTCCTCAGTAACACCATAATAACTGTATAAATCTCTGGATATTTTCTTAAATTTTTTCATTACCGCCTTTATTTCCTGAATAAGACATTCCAAATATATTCCAAGTATAATCTATTTCCATTTCAAGAAAATTATCATTAATTTCTATTTTATACAAATGAAAATCCATAGGAATTATACTATCGGGCATTTCAGCAATCATTTCACTTCGAGTCTTTATTTTACCCAAATACTCTTTGACGGATGCTTCATTAGAAAAATCCGGTACCGGAATATCCTTCATTTCACCCAAAGTTCTGGTTCATACTGCAAAATCAAACTCTCTTTTAGACATTTTATTTGTTCAATATATTCTCTATCAGCGGGAGCAGTTTCGGTCAATTCGTATTTATCTTTTGCATACTGCACTGTTTCAGAAAGAGAATGTGGATTTGCCACTATTGTCTTCTCTACTTTTTTTCTCTTATATCTATATATGCTATTTTTGATTCTAATCTTTAATGGTTGCTTTTTTGAATGTCCTGCTATAAAAATGCTTGTAGGACCATCTGCACCACCTATGATTGAAACCCCATTTTTACTTTTTTGTTCCATTCGTCTTTTCCTCACAACTTCCGATTTTAATTTATCTACTCTAAAGTTAGTAACTCATAAGTTACTTCTATATTGATGTAATAAAATGCATAGCTTGCAAAGTCAAGTAAACTATCTATAATTACTTTTCATTGGCGATATCCCAGCAATATTTCTAAAACTCCAAACTATCCGCATTAAGCAGAAAATACTTCATTCCCATGATTACAAAGCCTTCCTCATTTCTCCAAGGCTTTTTTGTTCCGTTTACTACCACGATCTTTTTAAATGAATCAGGGATATTTCTAAATGAATTAAATTCCTGCTTCTGCTTTTCCTCAGAGGTCATATCATAAGCCACCTGAATATAATATCTCTGACTACCTTGATTGACTACAAAATCAACTTCAAACTGCTTTCGAGTTGTTTTTCCTTCATCATTTTTCGCATACACCTCTACAATACCAACATCCACATTATAGCCTCTGATAAGCAGCTCATTGTAAACAATATTTTCCATGATATGAGTAGGTTCCTGCTGTCTAAAATTCAATCTTGCATTTCTAAGTCCCACATCTGAAAAATAGTATTTCAGATTTGCTCCCACATATTTTCTACCTTTAATATCATATCTGTCAACTTTAGAAATCAAAAATGCCTCCACAAGATAATCTATATGGTTGGATATGGTCTTATTGCTGTAATTGATGCCTCGTTCACTTTTAAACGTATTTGATATTTTAGTTGGGTTAGTAGGAGCTCCTATCGCAGAAGCAAGGATATCTACTAAAGTATCAATCTCATCAACATTTCGCAGCTTGTTTCGTTCTACAACATCCTTAATATAAACATTTGTGAAAATGTTTTTAGATACTCAGCCTTTTGGCGTTCCACAGAAAACTGTAGCACCTGTGGTAAACCACCATATATCATATATTCCTCCCAAGCATCATCATAATCTCCATCGAAAGCCGCATAGAACTCTGCGAAGGACAACGGATATATTCTTATCTCATCTAGGATTTATTTAACCAATATCCATTACTATTTTATGTGTATTTTCACATTTCTATGCAGTTGATAACCAATTAACTATCTTTTCATAGAAAAGCAGGTAGTCTTGATACTTGTTACATACATGACCACCTGCCGTTTATCTATTTTAATCTATCTTTCTGTACTCTTCCATTCAGCAACAGCATTTCTCACCCGCTGATCGATATCCAGACGCGTACTACGGCATTCTTTCGGATGTTTTCTTGCTGCCTGAAATGCCAGTTTTCATGAAAACTCCAGAACCAACTGGCAACATCGTCTTTAACATACTCTCTGGAAAAACGAAATGGGTTCCATGCTCATAAATAACATACTCCAATCTGCATGTGTGTGGATGTTCTTTCATACGCTGCTTCATACGGCGGATATATTTTGCTGTATCCCATAACACATCATCTTCAGCACCAATCAGCAATAATATTCCATTGATTTTTTCAATCTTGATCATCTCGTCTTCTGTGATTGTGTGAGCCTTTTCCGAATCATCAAACAGTTTTCTCGAATTAATCATATCACCTGTTCGCTTTGTTTCTTTCTCAATCACATGCCAGTAATCCGGATGTTTGTAACAAAATGGCATATACGGAAGCGGTTCTCCTTTGTAAGAAAAAAGAGATTCTCCCTCAATCGGCCATTCTTTACATCCATCTTTTTTGCCCTGCATAAATCCCTGCCAGATAAAGTCACTCGGTGTCAGACCAATCGTCAATGTAATATCTTCAAAATAAGAAGCTGCAGTTAAAGCAAGTGTTCCTGTAGTAGATGCCCCGACAATTCCTATCTTCTGATTACCATGTGCTTTTAACCAATCAATTGCTTTTTCTATACGCTCCAGCGGATAATTATGATGTCCATAATCCTTTTTTCCAGGTGACATTGTCATCACATTCACACCGAGTTTATGTAACCATTTCACAGATGTACGCGCCAGATAATCCTCTGAATCATCTCCGATCATGGCAATCATTGCACAGTCTGAATCTGATTTACATTTCCAGTATGCAGCATAAAATCCATCTGTTCCCACATCAAAATGTCTTTTCTTCATCTGTATCATCTCCTGCTCGTATAATATCATCCATGTTTTTCCATAACTATTATTTTGTTCGAGATATTTCGAACAGTTGGAATTTTACCTATCACATGATAAATCGGAATAAGTTCTTTCATCCCTTCGACCAGACTGACTTCCTGCTGGACAGAAAATTCCGATATGATTCTTTGCAGCTCTTTTCCATTCTTAACTCCCCATGTGAATTTTGCATTGCTTCCCTCTATGGATTTTTCTTTCACATGTTTTACAACAAAAGGTGACATGGTTTCGACCATTACGGTTACTTCCTGAAATGATTTTTCAATAATAGAAAACATTTTTTTGATGTCCTTCTCATACAAATACATAGTAAGTCCTTCGATTATCACCAAAACATTTTCTCCGTGATAATCGATATCATCCACGTAGGAATCATCCATTGCAGACTTTGTAATCTGATACACCGGACCTGTTTCTGTAAGAAACTGTTTCCTTATCTTCATCGCTTCCGGCAGATCCACATTATACCAACGCAGATATTTTCCTTCCATTCGATAACATCTGGTATCCAGTCCACATGCAATATTTACAACAACTGTATTTGCATGCTTCTCCAAATATTGCTCAACCATCCGGTCTAATACAATTGTTCTCGCAATCACACCATAAGTCATGGCGTTATCTTTATCTGCCTTGGAAAAGTCATAATCAAGCTTTTTCACAAGTTCTACTGCAATTTCGTCATTTATTTTGGCATTTTTCTTTCTTGTTTCTTTTGCTCTTGCATACAAAGTCTGTACCATTGTTTCCGGCACACCTGTCACATTCACTTTTTCTTTCATTGTCTGTCGCCTTCCACTGCTTTTTTCACTTCTTCCACCCACTCTGCACTATGACAGCAAAACAGTTCTTCATGCTGCATGTTGTGTCTCCGAATATCCGGATTTTTGAAATAAGTCCAATATCTCTTTTCATATTTTTTACCCATCTTTGTAGCATAAAACACATGGATAGTTGTTCCCGGCATATCAATTCCATGCTGGACTTTCGTAACCAGATCCGAATAGACTGATTATAAATACTCTGTTTTGTAATCCACGGATTTCCTCCTTTACCGATTCCAAACATATTCAAAAATCCATTATATAATTCTTTTTTAGCCTCATCTGTCTTATTCAGTTTTTTCTGCATAAATTTCGGAAGAGCACCTGTATGTATCATTTTATACATGAAAGGGACTACCATGGATGACTTGATTTTTGCCACAAGACGACCTGCTTCGTCCATATCACTGCTCCCAATGATGCCATGATCTATATGAATTCTTTTTCGCTGAATCAAAAGGGATACAAAACTTCCTCCAAGGGAACACCCATACGCTGCTTTAATTCTTCCATCATACTTTTTCTTGATTTCCTGCTCAATCTTTTCGCATTCATCTTCCATTGAATAAAATTCTGTTTTCTCATTTGGATCAAATCCATCATAAGAAACTGTTACCGTGTAAAAATAAGAATGTAATCTATCCAGTATATGATCAAAGCTACTATACAGGCAACAGGTACCAGGAAATAAAAATATCACTGGTTTACTACTGTCTCCACTTCATAAAATTTCATATCTGGCCTCCTTTAGTTTTTTCATATAAGCATAAAATTGCTTATGCAGCTCCCTCATTTCATCTGGTGCCTTCCTGGCATGTTGATACATAAATTTATCTCCAAAGCTACTTCGAATGTAACAGCAAGCATAATCGTCATAATTGGCAGTGGTAAAAAACGAAAAATATTCATTTTACAAGGTGACAGCCTACCTGCCTGTTTTCGCAAAAAGCTAAAATTTCTTTTCAATTTTTTTGCTGTTTTCTTCATAATCTTCCAGTCTTTTCCCGCTCTTTCCGGGCAATCTGCTTCGTAATATGCATCTGCAATCGGCACCACCATGGCAAGATGACATAATTGCCACATATGCATATCCACTACTTTCTGATATGGTATATGAGCATGCCTTAATATCTTTGAAAACTGCTTTGTCTTTTCGGATTTATTTCCTGATATTTCTGCAAATGTTGTCGGCTGAATCATTCTTGGAGTGAGTGCTGCATCAAGGATACCATCATTATTTATACTTCCGCCCGCTCCTGGAAAAGCAGGCAATATTCTCCCTTTTCCAACAATATCTTCCCATTTTTTATAACTGTCCAATGAATTTACCATTGTAACAATTATATTGCTTTTATTATTTTTAATTCAGCAAGTGCTTCATATAGCTGATTTTCCCTGACAGTTAGCAAAATAAAATCGTAAGCATCATTATCTGACAATTCTCCAAGAATCGTGGCTTCTGCCCGCCTTATGTTCTGGTTTTTCTTATAAAGCAGTCCATTTTTCTTTAAAAACTCAAGTCTTTTACCTCTGGCATAAATACTCGTATCATAACCAGTTTCTGCAAATAAGACCGCATACAAGGATCCAATCACACCTGCACCATAAATCAATATTCTCATAGAAATCCGTCCTCTTTTCATTTTCAAAAAACTGCCAGTGCCTATGTTAGTAATATCTAACTCTCATTTTCTAAAAAACCGTGTGAAAACAAAACTGTAATTCCACACGGTTTCTTTTCTTATGCATTCAGTATATCACTTTTACCTGGTTAATCAACCAAATTTTGTCTTCATAATATTTAAAATTTCATGTTCATGCGCATTATATTCACTGCACTTGGAATGCAATTTATACCCTCATCTGGTCATTGAAATAATAATTTACATACTCTTCCGAAGATACATTCTAATCAGTATGATTCCCATATTGACAAACACAAATAACACAATTAAATTCACAAGCAGATATTCTCTGATTACATCTCCTAGCACTGCAATCCCCGAAAGACTTCCAAGTAAAAACATCTGAGAAATTTTATCCCTCATTTTTTCGATTCTGGCCTTTACTTCTTTTTTCGTTTTACGGATTTCCATCTCTGCGAAGAAAACCATACTTGCCAAGTTGCTCCATCTGCTCACCGGATTTATAGGTGAGATTCAGGATCAGATATCCATTTCTCATCATTTTTTGACCACAAATTTACGACATTTACGACAAATCTGACATTGCTTTTTTCATAAGATTCCTATTTTTTCACGCACCATCTGTACTGATAAGGATTCATCCATACCGAATTCATTTCCAGTTTTTCTCCTGTAAATAAATCCTCATATTCACCTTCCAGACAGTTCAGCCATGCATTCTGACCCGATATTCTGAAAATTAGCCAGACAAGATTAATTCTTCATTTCCTACTGTTCTTCTGATTGCAAAAACCGCATAATTTCCTGTGTCCCAGGTAGAAATACTGGCAGTCTCACCAAAACAATCCTCCTGACGCCTCATTTCTTCCATCTGCTTCAGGCCATGCCAAATTTCATACTGTACAGTACCTGCTTCTTTTCTCTTGTCTGCATTGTCCCACCGGAACAAACTGCGGTGCAGATACCTGCTATCCTCAGCAATATCCGGGTTTTTCTTATAATCATAATCATTTACCTGACCAATCTCGTCCCCGGATGAAAGCATTATAAATCCTTCCATACTCATACATGCTGCATGCATCATGAGCACTCTTTGGATTCCTTGTTTCACCTGCTCTAAATCCCCTTCAAATCCGCCTTTTTCGATTCCACACAGGCTTGCGGTTGTTCCACAGCTTCTGGCATCTTTGGTCACCGGATCGTAATTATACAGCTCTCCGCAAGCAAAGCTGTACGGATATGTTCCCTCGAAGAAATGATATAAATATTCCTTGTGCTGAATCGGATCTATCTCCAGCTTCTTCTCCTGCTCTTCATCCAAGCCCCAGCCAATATCATCATGACAGCGAAGGTAATTGACAAAATAACAATTCTTCGGAAGACTGTGGATCACATCCATCTGGTGTTTCAACATCCTTGTGTCCCTCGTAGCCAGTGCTGCCCAGAGATTTACCATGCTGGAAACTCCGTATAACATATGACATTCCGGTTCGTTTTCTGTTCCAAAGTAAACCGGAAGTTCCTTTGGTTCCATAACAACCTCGCCTTTCAGGATTACACCAGGACAAACCATCTCAAGAATCATTCGTAACATTCGTACAATAAGATGCACTTGTGGAAGATTTCTACAATTTGTTCCTAATTCTTTCCAGATATAAGGAACTGCATCAATACGAAAGACTTCTACTCCGAGATTTGCCAGATACAGGATATTCCCAATCATTTCATTAAATACTTTCGGATTATGATAATTCAAATCCCATTGATAAGGATAGAATGTTGTCAGTACATGTCTGTGCATCTCTTCACACCATGTGAAATTCCCGGAGCAGTTTCCGGAAACACCTGCGGCATTGTCTTTTCAAATTGATCCGGAAGTTCTCGCGTCTCATAGCACTGATAGCGATCCATATATTCCTGTTCGCCTCTCTTGCTCGTATCGCCCACTCATGTGTATCTGCCGTATGATTCATAACTACATCCAGACATAAGCTGATGCCACGCTTTCTCAGCTCTTTTGTCAGTCTTTTTAACTCTTCGTTTGTTCCTATTTCCGGATCGACCTGCTTGAAATCTTCCACCGCATACCCACCATCATTATATGGATGAGGCATCTTTAAAAGCGGCATTAAATGAAGATAGGTAATCTTCTGCTCTGACAGATAATCCAAGTGTTCTATCACACCTTTTAATCCACCCGCAAACAACTTCGGATACATCGTCATTCCAAGCATGGTTCTGTTACGATACCAGTTTGGTTCTTTCTCTCTTCTGTCATCTAATCGCCTAAGCTCCGCTGGTCTGTTCTGATAAGCTTCTTCCAGCATCTGCATTAGTTCTTCATAACATTGTTCATTGTGATATAACTGCAGATATTTTTCATGCAGTTCCTTCTCATATTTTTTTCTTCTTTCCTCTATCATCAATACTCTATGCTCCTATACTGCAAAGGAGATTCCCGTTTTAGGAATCCCCCCCTATCATTATCCATGCGTCCTCAAACTCTATGCAAGTTTTATCATGCATTTTCTAAACCAAATCATATTTCACTATATCTATTTTAGCTGCACCTTCAGCAAAGAATGAAATTCCTTTTGCCTCTTGTTCTGTAAATATGACAGCCGACATAACCTGCTCGCCATCATTGATAAATATTTCTACGCTAAATCTATCCAAAACCACACGAAGCTTTAATTCATCGGCATCTCCATTTACCAGACATCTTCTCTGATGAACCAATGCTCGTTCGTTTCCCGAAAATTTTCTGTCAATTTTCAGGACAGACTCATCCGGGCGGAAGCACAATTCTGTATGAAACCTCTCATTCTGTACAAAACGTAATGCGAATTTCTTATAGCCATTTTCTTTATCTTCCGGACGTATCACAAGCTCCATATCTATCGTTCGTCCTTCGATTTTATCTAATGAGATCGTATCATTATTTATTACTACATTGTTGTACTCAACTCTGTTTTTACGCATTGCATCAAGTTCTTTAATCGGCGTTTGATAAAGTCTTCCGTTTTTCACAGATAATTCTCTCGGCAGACTCATTTGTGCAAACCACTTCGAATCATTATCACGATGAGCCAGTGTGTCCCAGTTCTGCATCCAGCCAATCATAATTCTGCGGCCATCCGATGCTTTCACCGTCTGCATTGCATAAAAATCAATTCCATAATCCACAGACTGCGTAAACTGCTCTTTTAAGGTATATGTATCCTTGTCCATTTCTCCTATGATACATAAAGTGCCATTTCCATTATGATATTCCAAGCCTTCCGGCAGCATATCCTGTGGACTGGTCAAAAGAACGTGTTTTCCATCCAGTTCAAAGAAATCCGGACATTCCCACATCTTTCCAAAAACGTTTCTTATTTTTGCAAGGATGCTGACAAATTTCCAGTCAAATCCGTTTTCACTTCTATAAAGAAGAATCTGTCCACTTCCGTCTGCCGGTCTGCTTCCGATCACACAATAGAAGTTTCCATCTTTTCCTTTCCTAGATTTTTGATCACGCAAGTATACTTTACTTGCACCTTCCGGAAGATCCTTTTCTGTTAAAACCGGATTCTTCTCATATTTTACATAATCTCTTCCGTCTCCGACAGCTACCGCCTGTGTCTGTATATCTCTTTTACTTCCATCTTCTAATGTTTCATGATCTACGGCTGTATACATAAGCAATTGTCTACCGTCATCCAACTCTATTGCACTTCCCGAAAAACATCCACCCTTATCGTATTCTTCATCTGGTGCAAGAGCTGCTGGAAGATATTTCCAATGTAATAAGTCTTTACTTACCACATGCCCCCAATGCATACTGTCCCAGTGTGTATCATATGGATAATACTGATAAAATAAATGGTATTCACCCTGATAATATGAAAATCCATTCGGATCATTCATCCATCCGACATATGGACTCACATGAAAAGCCGGTCTGTCTTCTGCTTTTATCTGCTTTCCTTGTTCTTCTTCATATTTTCTAGCCTTTTCTAACATCTCACTCATGCAAATTCTCCTGTTGTTCGTATCGTTATTTTTCTTCACTCACTGACTTCTGACATTGATCAAAGTATTTCTGTTTAATTGAAAGATAATTGGATAAACATATTTGCTGTTCATATCCTGTAGATAAGTTTCATGCACTTCTTCCTCCATTCCTCTATTAACCCTTCGTGTATAACCGGTCACGTAACCGGTTACTTTATAGTTCGATAATACTATATCCATCTCTTTCTGTCAACACTTTTGTGTATTAAATTAACCAGTTAAGTAATCAGTTATTTTAGCATTGCGTTTTTTCATGAGAATTGTTATACCAAAAGATATTACAGGTAACTTTTGCAGATATTGCTGAATACACACATTTTTCAAAAACTACCATATCAAGATACTTCAATCATCCCGATTCTCCGATTGCCAAAACTGCCATGGATCTTCTGGTCCGGCAGATGGATGAACAGAAAAAGCGTGTTCCCTGCTCCCAGTTTTACGATAGAATTCTGCAGGATCGCCTCGTTTTCTGGATCTGTGTAAGCAGTTGCCTCATCAAGGATTACAACTACACTCCATAATAATCTTCTCACATCTGTTATATCCAAGCTTCGAGCTGTTCAGACACAACGTATAATTACTGGCCTTTCCCCATTTCTGATCGGTGTAAAAATTATAATTCGTCATACGCCTTTTATCCGTATCTGCCATCATTTTGACAGCTTCCTTTTCTCCTACATTATATAAGTCCATAATACGCTGTGTTTTTTCCGGCATATCCCCATGGATAAATACGTTCAATACATCATCCCGATCCTTCAGGATATATCTGCATTTCTTCCGATAATTATACAAGATTCCCTATCAGCCAGTTCTAAAATAACCTTTCTCTGTGCCTCATACACCATGTCTTCTATGGATTTTCCTGTGATATCACGTCCGGCAAATGCATATGCAAATAATCCTTTCTTCGGAGATAATTCTGCACTTTCCCGGACATATTCCGGAGATAAACCAGACTTCTCTGCAATCTCATTAATGATATTTTTATCATAATAAGTAATCCCAAGTTTCTTCGCTGTTTCTTCTCCGATAAAACGTCCGCCACATTCCAAATTCTCTGCTGATTGTAATGATTCTTTTTCCCATCTCTGATTCCTCCTTAATTCAAAACATCAACTTATTTTTACTGATTCTCTTCAAGAACACATATCCTACAAAGCATGAAATAATTTCAGTAATTGGAAATGCCCACCAGATCAGCGAAACTGTCATCTCACCATTTCTGACAAACACGGAAAAAATTCCAGCCAGCGGCAGAATAATAATAAACTGTCTCAGAAGCGAAATAACCAGTGATTCCACGCCACCATTCAATGCCTGATAAATGCCCTGATAAGCAATATTGATTCCGGCAAACAAGAAGCTTACTGAGATTATCCTCATTGCTCCGATAAAATATTCTCTGGACGCCCCTGCATTAAACAGCATTGCAAATCCCCCTGGAAAAATCTCTGTAATTACAATTCCCAGAATCATTAATATAACCGTATAGATCAGACCATATTTGATTCCATCCTGAATTCTCTTTTTGCTTCTCATTCCATAAGCAAATGCAATGATCGGAGTGATCGCATCTCGCAGACCGAAAGCAAGAAACAGTACAAACTGCTGAACTTATAAAATAATCCATAAGCTGTCTGTGCTGACGGATTGAATTTCAGAATCAGATTCATTACATAAACCATAATGGACATCAATGCCTGTGCAATGATTGCCGGAAATCCGATTGTATAGATCTCCTTGATAATTCTGCCATCCGGCTTCATGTATTTCGCCCCATGCTTGAATTCCTTATTGAATTTGATATGAAAAATGAGCAGTAATACCGCGGATGCTACCTGACCAATTACAGTTGCATAAGCCGCTCCTTTCACTCCCATTTCCGGCAGGGTCCAATACCGTAGATCATGATCGGATCAAGAATGATATTTACAACTGCGCCAACCACCTGTCCAATCGTGGAATAAAGAGAACGTCCTGTTGCCTGCAATAACTTTTCAAATAAAGAAAAGAAAATAATACCAAAAGAGATTACGCAGCATATCCTCAGATAGCTGACTCCCATCTCCAATACTTCTGCATCTACTGTCTGCGATGAAATATATGCTTTCACCCCAAAGATACCAAACAATAAGCAGACCACATAAATAATCATGCCAAGAAACAGACTGTTTCCTGCTACCTTTGCAGCTTTTTTACTGTTCCCCTGTCCAAGTGTCCTTGCAAGAAGTGCATTGGTTCCTACACCGGTTCCAATCCCCACTGCCACCATAAGCATCTGCACCGGAAATACCAGTGTCAAAGCATTTAGTGCTGCTTCACTGCCTACTCTCATATTTCCCACAAACGCACTGTCTACTATGTTATAGACTGCCTGCAATGCCATGGATAAGATCATCGGGATTCCCATCTGGACCATCAGCTTATTCACCGGCATCTCCTTCATCTTGTTGCTTTCCGCCATTTCGTTTAAACTCCTTTCTTTTGACACAAAAAGTGCGTACCCTGTCATATAAGCTGGACTTACGCTGACACGCTACACACTTTTTTCATGGCGATATTTACTTTTTGCAAAACAAAAACGAGTAGCCGGTAAACTGGATTTACGCTTACTTGCTACTCGTTTCTTGTAATTATATTGCCTCTTTTTCAAAAAGTCAAACAAAATTTTTCTTGCTCTTACTTTTCTATATTTTTTATATTTTCGATTTTTCTGCCGTTTCTATTTCTTCCTACTACCGCACATTTATCCACGGCAGAATGCCTGCTCAATACATTTTCAATTTCCATCGGATAAACTCTTGACGGTGTCTTATCTGCTCCGATCGATCACAGGATTCGCTTCAGTCTTCCGGTCAGTCGGAAATATCCTTCTTTTGTCAATTGTGCGAACCCTCCTGGAATATCAGAATGCTTTGTGTCTGAGTCCTTATAATTGTTAAAACTCTTTCTTTTTCATAACTCTCATACTGTACTTATACGAAGCAAACCATACAATCAGACTTAATACAATCAGTGCAATCGCGATTCCAAAATCGCCTGTTTCTCCTATCATATACGAAATACTTTCTTTTAATCCCGAGTTGGCCCTCACAAAAAATCCAATTATATAACAACTTGCAAAAACAATTAAAACTGCAATTGGCAGTGCAAATCGTCCTTTCTCTCCTGCAAACCTTAACCGAATTGCAATCACAATCCCCGCAATCGCCTGAAACACAAAAATTGTGATCAGCTCCATTGCCAACATTTCCAAATCAAAAACTTCTCCCGGCTTTATGAATACAGCAATTCCTGCACAGATTACTCCAATCCCCCATCCAAACACTGTCATAATAAAGGAAAACATGTATTTTTCTCTGACATATATTTTTTTGTTTACAGGTAAAGAAAATAAATACGTGTAGCCATGTTCATTTTCATCATAACTGATCGTATTCCCTGAATATACTGCCATAACGGATGGAATATACATTGCAATGAAAGTAGCTCCTGTTTTTCCCGTTAGTATAAAGAATAATGG
>ENA-OQDF01000652-OQDF01000652.1-human-gut-metagenome-genome-assembly--contig:-NODE-652-length-14568-cov-2.356000_pt1 | contig 14568 bp, 21 predicted proteins | sample MGYA00242769_ERZ504597 | MGnify/ENA primary metagenome ERZ504597 (study PRJEB26092, sample SAMD00036305) | human gut metagenome | host: Homo sapiens | study: EMG produced TPA metagenomics assembly of...
AAGAGATATCAGCCGCTGGTCTGTTGAATGGTATTTTCCATGGGAGAAGCACTTCCGCAGGAAACTTATGATCTTACAAAAGAGCTGTTCGGATTTTCTCCGGTACGGTCCTATGGAAATAATGAAAATGGCTTTATTGCGATCCAGCTTGATGAGGATCCGGAATATACGGTTGACCTGTATAATTTTTATCCGGAGATTCTGAAACTGGATTCCGATGAACGGCGGAGCCGGGAGAACTGGGAAGAATCGTTGTGACAGATTATTATAATAAAACGTTTCCAATGGTTCGTTATGATACCGGTGACACAGGGAAAATGCGTGTATATTATGACAAGAACGGCCGGGTGCATGCAAAATATACAGAGATTTATGGACGCCGCGGTTCTCTTATGTATAACACAAAAGGTGAGCCGCTATCAATTCACGTTTTTATGAATACACTGCTGAAGTTCGAAGGAACTGTTTACCAGGCAAAATGTATCCAGTGGGGAGAAAAAGACTATGAACTGTTGGTGAATGCGGACCGTTCCAGACTGGACGAAACAGAACTTCTCGCAGCATACCGACATTACCTGGGTGAAGACGCAGAGCTTCGGATCACCTATGTGGACCAGATCCCGATTCAGGCATCCGGTAAATTTATGGTCTGTGAAAATAAATGGAATGGAAGGAAGCAGGCATAATGAAACAGAAGTATCGGATTATATAGCGGATCATATAGCAGAGTGGGGAATCCGTGATGTGTTTACCGTAACAGGCGGTGGTGCCATGCATATGAATGATGCTTTTGGACATCATCCGAAACTGCACTGTACTTATCAGCATCATGAACAGGCATGTGCCATGGCTGCAGAGGCTTATGCACGTATGGATAATCGGATGGCAGCAGTCTGTGTGACGACCGGTCCTGGTGCAACGAATGCCATTACCGGTGTGCTCGGCGGTTGGATGGATTCGATTCCCATGCTGGTTTTTTCAGGACAGGCAAGATATGCAACTACGGTTGCAGCGTCCGGGCTGAAACTTCGAAGCATGGGAGTGCAGGAATGTAATATTGTACCGGTTGTGACCTCAATTACAAAATATGCACAGATGATCATTCATCCGGAAGATATCCGGTATCATCTGGAAAAAGCCCTCTATATGGCGGTGAACGGACGACCGGGACCGGTGTGGCTTGATATCCCGCTGGATGTGCAGGGGGCAGTCATTGACACAGAAAAATTGAGAGGATATGATCCACAGGAGAATCCGAAAGAAAAACCGGCAGAAATTTCACAGGATATCATTCAGCAGATTCTGGACAAGATAGAAAAAAGCCGTCGCCCGGTTCTGTTTCCGGGAAATGGAGTACGTCTTGCAGGTGCAATGGATGATTTTCAAAAACTTGTAAATATTCTGGGAGTTCCGGTGATTACCGGAATGAGCAGTGTGGATGCCATGGAGTCTGAACATCCGTATTTTGCCGGAAGAAGCGGAGGAACCGGGACACGTCCGGGAAATTTTGCACTTCAGAACAGCGATGTGCTTCTTTCTATCGGGAATCGCCAGGGATTTGCACAGACCGGTTTCAGTATCAGGACTGGGCAAGGGGCAGTTATACGATCCTGAATGACATTGATGAAAATGAACTGAAAAAACCAAGTCTCCATGTCAGTCTTCCGGTCTGTGGTGACGCAGGAGATCTGATACGCAAGCTTATCTGTGCGGCAAAACTTCGGGGAGCAGATGAAACGAATCCGTTGTTTAAAGGCAGAGACTGGATACGTCAGTGTCAGGTATGGAAACAGAAATATCCGGTGGTGACAGCGAAACATTATGAGACGGTAGAAGAAGGCTGTACCAATATTTATGCTTTTTATGAAGAATTGTCAAAAGCAATGCAGGAGGGGCAGACACTGATGGTCAGTGTGGGAACTTCCAGAGTGGCAGGAAGTCAGGCATTTCGGGTAAAAAAAGGTCAGCGTTTTATTACAAATCCAAATACTGCGTCTATGGGATTCTGTCTCCCGGCAGCGACCGGAATCTGTGTCGCACAGCCGGAAAACCAGTAGTCTGTGTGACCGGTGAGGGAAGTCTGCAGATGAATCTGCAGGAATTACAGACAATATGGCAGAACCGTCTTCCGGTAAAATTATTTGTGATCAATAACCAGGGTTATCATTCTATCCGACAGACACAACAGAGTTATTTTGAACCACCGCTGGTGGGAGTTGGAGCAGAGAGTGGAGATCTGAGTTTCCCGGATCTGTCCAAGATCATACCGGCATATGGATTTTCTTATCGGGCAGTGCATGCTGCAGAAGAACTTCCGGAAACGCTTCATCAGGTCCTGGAGGAAACCGGGGCATCTGTGTGCGAGGTGTTTGTGACAAAATATCAGAAAACAGAACCAAAAACCTCTGCAAAAAACTTCCGGATGGAAGTATGGTATCGGCACCGCTGGAAGATATGTATCCTTTCCTCAGCAAAGAAGAACTGGAAGAAAATATGTTTACAGAAACGAATGGAGAAATGCAATGAAACGAATCGTTGTTACCGGAGCAACCAGTATGATCGGTACAGCATTGATCGAAGAATGTATCAGACATGACATTGAGGTTTATGCAGTTGTACGTGCAGGGTCTTCGAAGACAAAACGTCTGCCGGAGAGTGCACGGATACATCAGATAGAATGTGAACTGGAAAAACTGGAAGAACTTCCGGCGAAGATCACCGGAGAATGCGATACGTTTTTCATATTGCATGGGGAAATACCGGGGAAAACCGAAACAGCAGTACAGAGCTGCAGAGCAGAAATGTCTTTTATACTCTGAAGGCTGTCCGTGCTGCTCATGCAATGGGATGCAAAGATTTATCGGAGCAGGTTCACAGGCGGAATATGGACCGATGGATGTTCCGCGGATCGCACCGGACAGTCCGGTACATCCGACGACGCCTTACGGTGCGAGCAAGCTCGCTGCAAACCAGCTTTCTTTCATGCTTTGTAAGGAACTTGGAATGGAATGGATCTGGCCGAGAATTTTCAGTGTGTATGGAATATATGAAAAAGAGACGACAATGATCGCTTCCGGTCTGCGCAAAATGCTGAAAGGTGAAAAAACAGAGTTTACCCCTGCAGAACAGAGATGGGATTATCTTTACAGCAAAGATGCAGGGCGCGCATATTATCTGATCGGCGAAAAAGGCAGAGATGGTGCAGTTACTGTGTGGGAAGCGGGCAGGCACATCCTCTGTGGGAATATATCATGCAGATGGCGGAACTTACCGGAGCGGATTCACCGGGAATCGGCGCGAGACCATATCCGCCGGGAGCAGTGCGGAATCTGTGTGCAGATATAGATAGTCTTACAAAGGATACTGGATTTGTACCGGAATATACCTTTGAAGAAGGAATAAAAGAAACGCTTTGCTGGCTGGAAAGTCAGAATACAGGAGACAGAAAATAATGAGAAAGAAAATTTCGGTGGTAATTCCCACCTATAACGAAGAGGCAAATGTGGTTCCTCTGTCACAGGCGATCATAGAGGTTATGGAGAAAGACCTCAGTGAATATGATTATGAGATCCTGTTTATAGACAACCATTCAAAAGATAATACAAAAGCGCTTCTTCGCGGACTTTGTGCAAATAACAGAAAGATCAAGGCAATCTTTAATGCAAAAAATTTCGGACAGGCGAGATCACCGGTGTATGGGATGAAACAGGCATATGGCGACTGTGTGTACGTATGTGTGCAGATTTTCAGGATCCGGTAGACATGATCCCCCAATTTGTCCGGGAATGGGAAAAGGGAACAAAGATTGTAATTGGAGTGAAGAGTGCAAGTAAGGAACGCCGTGGTATGTACCTGGTGCGGGAATGCTATTACAGACTGATCAATAAGATTACAGATATTGATCATATTGATCAGTTTACCGGCTTTGGTCTGTATGACAGAAAATTTGTGGATGTTGTGCGTGATCTGCATGATCCGATGCCGTATCTTCGAGGCATTATTGCTGAGCTTGGATTTGATTATAAAGCGATTGAATATACACAGCCAAAGCGGCGTGCAGGAAAAAGCAAAAATAATTTCTACAGTCTTTATGATTATGCAATGATCGGAATTACTTCTTATTCCAAGGTGGTGATGAGACTGGCAACTTTTGCAGGTTTTATCATTGGAGGACTCAGCCTGGCAGCTGCAGTGGTCTATCTGGTCCTCAAACTCATGTACTGGGATCGCTTTTCAGCCGGAGTAGCACCGATGGTGATCGGTATGTTTTTCCTGGGGGCATTGCAGTTGTTCTTTATCGGACTTCTTGGGGAATACGTTCTGAGCATTAATACCAGAGTTCTTGACAGACCGCTTGTAGTGGAAGAAGAACGCCTGAATTTTGACGAGCCGGAGGAGGACGAGGAATGACAGATACACAGAAAAAACCACTGTGGAAAAACGAACTGGTATGGCTGTTTCTGCTCACAAGCGGACTTTTTGCCATTTTGTACAGTAAATTTATTCTGGGTGGATATGCCTATGTGTTTACAGATACAGGAGCAGATACCATGCAGATCAATTATGCCCAGTATGGACTTTTTTCTTCTCTGTTTCGGAGTGGAGAAGTGGTTATGTGCTGCAGGCGGGACTGGGAATGGATGTGTCATCCTATTATCCGGCATATCTGATTCCCTACAATCTTCTGATCCTGCTTGCTCCGCAGAGACTTCTTCCCTGGGCTGTTCTTGCATCTGCCTATCTGAAGATGATAACGATTTCCCTTGTTGGATATCTGTTTTACAGAAAACTGATGCAGGATGGAATCGGAACTATGGCAGCGGCGCTCGCATGGACCTTTTCCGGTTATGTGATTCTCTGGGGACAGCATTACGGCTTTTGTACCTGTATGGCACTGTTTACAGTCTTTATGTATTTTCTTCAGTGTTATCTGAATGGAGAACAGCGCTGGAAAAGTGCAGGACTAGTGCTCACGGTAACGATGCTGCTGATCTCCAGTTATTATTTCCTGTACATGATCGCTTTTTTTGCTGTATTTTATATCCTTATTTACAGCATCATGCAGCGATATTCCCTGAAACGTACTGTTGGAAAAGTGGCCGGACTTGGCGGCATGGGAATTCTTGGTGTACTGATCGGAGGAGTGGCACTGGTACCGATCGCAGATACATTTCTGGAGAGTGCCAGAGCAGGGGTACTGGCTGCAAAAGGAACTTCTCATTTACTGAGTCCATATAAAGGAAAAACGCTGGGAACGATCGTGGCCAGATTTTTTTTCAAATCATATGCTGGGAATTGACAAAGATTATACAGGATACCTCAATTATTATGAGGGAATGATACTTGCGGTCAGTATCCTGACAGTTTTTGCAGTCAGCTATTTTATTGTAAAGAAAAGCACCCGAGTAAAGGCACTGGTTCTTACGGTGTTTCTGGTCTTCTTGACGATCATGCCGCTTACCAGCCGTATTCTCGTATTTACGAAACATTCCTATCGATGGACGTTTATGATATGTTTTGTGGAAGCTCTTGTTATTGGATGTTTCCTTCAGGATGTGTTCAGAGAAAAGAACAGAAAAACAGTACTGACCGGCAGCATACTTGCCATTGTTATCTGTGGCGGATTGCTGGCATGGATGTACAGCTTTAAAAAATATAAAACCGGACCATAAGGTTACGGCAGGAGTAATAGGATTTTGGCAGTCTATCTGATATTATTTGCAGTTGGAACTTCTGTAAAAAAATGTACAGAATTTTTCCGGCTGCTGTATTGCTGGTTCTGATATGTGAGTTGTTTGTTTTGGATTATCCGTCTCTGTGGCATCGTGAATCTCCGACCAGAAATCAGGTGGCAACAGAATATTACAATGATGGGACAAAAGAAGCTGTGGCTGTGCTGAAAGAGCAGGATGATTCGGTATACCGTATCGAGAAATCCTATACATCGGCATCAGAAAACGATGGAATGAGTCAGGGCTACAATGGACTTTCGGTGTATATGAGCACCAATCCGGCGTCACTGGTTGCTTATCATAAGATGTACGGACCGGAAACACTGTCCGGTAATTTCGTAGACTTCAATATGGATGACTATATCAGGAGTTCTCTGCTGGGAACGAAATATCTGATCACAGGAACCGGATACCATGCACCTCAGAAGATATATACATCTGTTGGAGAGGCGGGTGGCAGATCAGTCTTTGAGAATCAGTATGCACTTCCATTTGGATATCTGTATGATAAAGAATGGAATCAGGAAGAAGTAAAAGAAATGTCCGGACTGGACAAAACACTGGCTTCTCTGTCTGGCTTTTATTATACGGATGCAGAGGAGACGCCTTCTTATCAGAAGGCGGACCTTCCGGAGCAAACAGACCTGTCGCTGCTGGATTATGCGGATACAGCGACTGACTGTACGATGGAGAAAGGATCAGAAGGCATTACCGTGAGCAATCTCGGCGCAGATCCAAATGTTGTATTTCCAGGCGTGGCGTCCTGTTTTGCAGACAACGACAAGTTGTATGGACTTTCACTGACAGTAGACGCACCTGATGAAACAGAAATGGCTGTTTATTATCAGACAGAGGGAGATGAAGGCTTCTCTGCGGAGAAAGTTTACACATTTAAAGTCACTGAGGACAACAGGACATGGGAACATCTTGTACCTGGGGGAATCACAGAGCTTCGTGTAGATGTAAGTTCTCCGGTTGAATCAGCAGTGATAAATAATTTCGAATTAAAATCCTGCGATATTACGGAAAGTGGTTATACAGCATTGAAGGAATCCGGAGTTGATGAGGTGACATTTTCTGACAGTACATATCAGGCACAGGTAACAAACGATGCATCTGAGAACAAAATGCTGTGTGTTCCGCTGTTCTATCAGAAGGGATGGACTGCACAGATCGATGGAGAGGATGCCGGTGTGTATAATATCAATGAAGGTATGTGCGGAGTGGAAGTTCCGTCTGGAACTCATGAGATTGTATTAAAATATGAAACACCATACCAAAACTATGGCGTGGGAATGACAATCATTGGAATTATAATTTTTATACTGGTCTTTAGTCAGAATTTATATAAATTTTTTGTAAAGTTGTGTTAAAATTCGTTGGAGTGTGTTATAATGGACGCATAGACAACAAAACAGTTGTTTATAAAAATATCATCCAAAATAAACAGCAAAGGGGATGGGACTATGAAATTTATTATTAGTGGAAAGAACATCACAGTTTCCCAGGGACTCAAGACCGCAGTAGAGGATAAACTCGGCAAACTGGAACGGTATTTTACTCCTGACACAGAAGTGGTAGTAACTTTAAGTGTCGAAAAAGAAAGACAGAAAATCGAAGTAACGATCCCGATGAAAGGAAATATCATCAGATCCGAACAGGTAAGCAATGATATGTATGTATCCATTGACCTGGTTGAAGAAGTTATCGAACGTCAGCTTCGTAAATACAAAAATAAAATCGTTGATAAACAGCAGGCAGCTGCAAACTTCCAGAAAGAGTATCTGGATAAGGATTATGAAGAAGATGAAGAGGTTAAGATCATCCGTACCAAGAAATTTGGAATCAAACCTATGTATCCGGAAGATGCATGCGTACAGATGGAACTCCTGGGACATAACTTTTTCGTATTCTTTAATGCAGAGACTGAACAGGTCAATGTAGTATACAAACGTAAAGGAAACACATACGGTTTAATTGAACCGGAATTTTGATTTTAAATCTGAAGTGTAGCTTGGAGCACTTCATATATGCAGTATGAAGTCCCACCCTTCAACTGAGGGGTGGGACTTGTGGGTATTAAATGTAATAGAAGCAGCCGGCATCAGACAAAAGGGAAAGAAGACATGAATAACAAAAAGAATCTCAAAATGAAACCCGTAGGCAGTGAATACATGGAGCAGTATAATGCACTTCTTCGTTATGTATTTCAGGTAACTGAGCAGGAGCTGAGTTCCATTGGATGGCAGGAGAGAGAAATTATCCGTGCCAAATTTCCTACCATGGAAAAGGCAGATGTTATAGGATGGTTTGATAATGATACCCTGGTTTCTCAGGTGGCAGTTTATCCGATGCATGTACGGATCTTTGGGCAGACTTATGCGATGGGCGGTCTTACCGGTGTAGGAACCTACCCGGAATATTCCAACATGGGGCTGATGCACAAGCTTCTGGAACAGGCACTCAAGAATATGAAAGAGCGTGGACAGGATATCTGTTATCTTTACCCTTATTCCATACCGTATTACAGACGCAAAGGCTGGGAAATCATTTCTGATAAGATTTCCTATGAAATCAAGGATTATCAGCTCCCGAAGAATCATCAGGTTCCGGGGGATGTCCGCCGTGTGGATACGGAGGGAGAAGAGCTGAAAGAAACCTACAAGCGTTATGCCATGAGAACACATGGTGCGATCCTTCGTGATGATCTGGCATGGAATGAGTACTGGTTGTGGGATTCTGATGATATCATGGCAGCAGTATATTATAATGAAAAAATGAGCCGGATGGTTATGTGATCTACTGGATCGCCAAAGAAGTATTTCATATTAAAGATATGATCTTTAATAATGAGGAGGCAAGGACAGGTCTCTGGAACTTGTGGCAGCTCATTTTTCCATGATCAATCATGTAGAAGGCGATACATATACAGATGAACCGTTGGCATTCCTTCTGGAAGATGCGAGTATCAAAGAAGTGATTTCTCCATATTATATGGGTAGGATCGTTGATTTTGTTTCTTTCATTGAGAAATATCCGTTTAAACCAAGTGTACTTGACCGGGAATGGAAATTCCGCCTGGTCGATCCAATCATGGAATGTAATCAGGGAAATTTCCATCTGATAATCTCAAGGGATGGTCATGGACAGGTTATGCGGATCATGGAGCCATGCGAAGATACGATCAATATTCAGACAATGACCACTATGCTGATGGGCTACAAACGCCCGGAATATCTTGCAAAGATTGGACGTATTCAGGCAGCAGAGTGGACGATTGATATGCTTGAGGATGCGATCGAGCAGCAGACTCCGTATATATCAGATTATTTTTAAAATATTTGAGGAACTCTTGACAATAGTATGTGTGCGTGTTATATTACATATAGAACAAAAGAGATGGACAGGGGATGCGGTGAAAATAACTGCATCTCCTTTTAGCAATGTGAACCGGAGGTGGCATTATGGCTAAGAGAGATTATTATGAAGTCCTTGGAGTCGGAAGAGATGCCGATGCCAAGGCGATCAAACGTGCATACAAGAAAACTTGCAAAAAATATCATCCGGATATGAATCCTGGTGATAAACAGGCAGAACAGAAATTTAAAGAAGTTACAGAAGCTTACAATGTATTAAGTGATACAGAAAAGAAGAAATTATACGATCAGTATGGCTTTGCTGCATTTGAAGAGGGCAGTGGAAATCCATATGGAGCCGGTGGACAGAATGGGGCCGGAGGCGGTTTTCATGGAGGCTTTGGAGGATTTGACTTTGGTCAGGGCGGCAATGGTTATCATGAGTATCATTTTGAAAATAGTAATATGGGTGATATGGGAGATATTTTCGGAGATATCTTTGGAAATATGTTCATGGTCAGAAAAACAGTGGATACAGTCGTCAGAGCAGTGGATTTGGCGGACAGGGCTTTCACAGTGGTTTCGGAGGAAGCGGATTTGGAGGGCATACCCAGGAAAAAGGCAGTGACCTCAGGTCTGAAGTAAGTATCAGCTTTGAAGATGCTGCATTTGGATGCGATAAATGATCCGTCTTTCGGATCCGTCAGGAAGCGGTTCCCAGACACTGCAGGTACATGTTCCGGCAGGTATCGAAAATGGCAAGAGCATCCGTCTGAAGGGAAAAGGAAATCCTGGATTTAACGGAGGAGAAGCCGGAGATCTTTTGTTGAAAGTAAATATTCAGCCAAAGCCAGGATACGAACGGAATGGTATGGATGTCTATACAACAACAGAAATTCCATTCACAACAGCTGTTTTTGGCGGCGAGGCAAAAGTTTCTACATTGTACGGTGATGTGATCTGCCGTATTCCGGAAGGTGCTCAGACAGGAAGGAAGATCCGTCTGAAGGGCAAAGGTATCGTTTCGATGAAAAATCCATCTGTTCATGGTGATCAGTATGTGACGATCCGAATTCAGGTGCCACAGAACCTCAGCCCGGAAGCAAAAGAAAAGTTAAGAGAATTTCAGCAGGTCTGCAGAAATGATGAACGGAAAAGAAGAGGAAGCGTAGCATAAAGACGCTTCCTTTTTAAAATTATTTATAAAACAACTATGAAATTTTTGTAAAACTGTCCATTTTCGGCATTTTGTGCATTGATTATTTGATAGGATAGAGATATCATAAGCTACAGAAAAAACAGAAGTCCAATGACAGCAGAGTTTTGCTATGAACAGTAACAGACAGGCTGTAGCCGGAAAGGATGGATATTTTGAATTATCTGAAACAATCAAAGCATTTGTGGATCATACCTGCTTATGGAATTTTTTATATGATCTCGTTTATGCTGATGGAGCAGAGCGATGTAAAAATACATATGATTCATTCATTAGCTGATGATAAGATTCCGTTTTGCCCGTATTTTATTATTCCATATGTACTCTGGTACTTTCCTGATCGGAACAGTGATTTATTTTGCGGTATTCTGCCGAGCAAAAAGAATATTATCAATATCTCGGAACTCTGGGTGTAGGTATGACACTGTTTCTGCTGATCTCTTATGTATATCCGAATGGACAGCATCTGAGACCGGATCTTGGCAGTACCGGAGGCGGTGTGTTTATCAGTGTGATACGTTTTTTGTATAAAATTGATACACCTACCAATATTTTCCCAAGCATGCATGTATTTAATGCAACAGCAAGCTGTATCGCCTTATATCAAAATGAACGGTGCAGGAAAAAATAAATTGTTCACGGTAAGTCAGATCATACTCACAATATCGATCGTTTTATCAACGATGTTCCTGAAACAGCACAGTGTGGCAGATGTTATGACTGCACTGATCCTGAATATTCTTTGTTATCAGCTGTTTTACAGAGTGCTTCCGGCAAGAAAGGAACGCCTGGCAGAAGTACTTACACGCAGAGAGATCTGTACGGTTCCGAATCTGCTCAGCACACTTCGACTGTGTCTGGCAGTTGTATTCTTTGGAATATTTGAGAGATATGGTGTAGGAGAGTACCGTACGGTACTTGTACTGCTCATTCTTGCCGCTGCGGCAACAGATGTTCTGGACGGCAGAATTGCCAGATCCTTTAACAGTATCAGCCAGGTCGGACGTATTCTGGATCCGGTGGCAGATAAGGCTATGCAGGGTGTGATGATTGCGTATCTGATTCCAAGATATCCACTGGCGAAGCTTGTGCTGATCCTGTTTGTGATAAAAGAGTGTTATATGACAGTTGCAGGGTGGAAAGTACTGATGGAGACAAAAGAAACGATTGAGGCACAGTGGCATGGTAAGCTGAATACAGCAGTAACTTATGTAGTTGTACTGATCCTGCTGGCAGGACCGAGACTTCCATATTCTACATCTAATGTACTGATTGGAGCCTGTGCAGTCTGCATGGCAATGTCTCTGAGTATGTATGCAGCGCAGTTTCGCGAAATGCTGGAACACCAGAATGGAAGATATCAGCGGAAAATGCAGGGCGGTTTCAGTGGTAATTAAAAGAAAGATTAATTTAAGGAAGGGGTTTCCTCAGAGGGGAGACCACCTTCCTTTTTTGTCAGACTGTCCTTATAACAGAATCAATTTCCTGGAGAAGATTCTGCCGTTCTTCCTGAAATTTCAGCTTTTATTGAAACGAAAATATTCTTCACAGCCAAAATGACTGATGAAAGATACTGCATTTGCGTTATGGCTGAGATCTGAGATCAGAAACAAAATTTCAGGTCCATCACCAAAAGCCGATTCAGCAAAAGAAAAGCCAAGATGCAGCGCCAGAGAAGTCTGGTTTACAGTATCCTGTCGGATCTTGACATTTTCCTCCAGAGCGTGACGCAGGATCGCGATTACTTCTTCCGGAGCAGAAATACGTTCCTGCTGAGTGCGGGAGAGACTTTGCTCAAGAATTCGGGCAATACGTTCCGTGCAGTCTGTTTCCATGCGGTCAAGCAGATGGTTTTCCAGGCGGATTTTTGAGAAGTTCGATATTGTTCTGTAAAAGCAGCAAGCGTATTTCCTTCAAGAAGTGAGGCTCTGGCCTGACGGAGTACGCTCTGAAGGGCGACTGCGAACTGGTCTTCTTCCCGGAATTTCAGAAATAAGCTGTTCCATCCATCCAGAAGAAGCCCGGCAACAGTAAGACGTTCATCTGTTGGGGCATGGGCTGCCAGCGTGCAGAGTGACTCTACAACGGATTCATCAAGGGATCCGGAGAGAATTTCAGGAATCCGGTAATCCTGACGATATTTTGCGTAAAGCTGGTAATAAGCACCAAAATCTCTTGCAATCTCTTCATCCTGCAGATACTGACGGATCAGGTTTTCATTCGGAGCAAAATGCATATCCTCATATCCGTATAAAATTGCAGAAAGATCTTCCCAGCCACGTGCAGTGACGAAACAGATGCGGTCCGCCGTATTCTCAATATGGTAAAAATGTTCTCTTTTTAAACTCAGGTAAGAAAGAACAGAAGGATGAAGCCCTTTTGCAGATGCATATTCTTTCCATACATTGAGATCTGGTTCAATATCGATTCGTTTTACGCGGTCCAGAGTGACAATATCAAATTCTCTGGCAGATTTATTGTATTCAACAGGATTTCCGGCGGCAGCAATGATCCAGCCGGATGGAACCGGATGGGTACCAAATGTTTTATTTTGCAGAAACTGCAGCATAGTGGGAACCAGCGTTTCGGATACACAGTTGATCTCATCGATAAAAAGGATTCCTTCTTTACAGCCGGTTTCTTCTATCTTTCATAAACAGAAGCAATGATCTCGCTCATGGTGTATTCTGTTACGGAATATTCTTTTCCCTGAAAATTCTTTTTTACAATGACAGGGAGACCGACAGCACTCTGGCGTGTATGATGTGTAATTGTATAAGCAACCAGTCCGATTCCACATTCTCTGGCGGCCTGTTCCATGATCGCTGTTTTGCCGATACCGGGCGGCCCGATCAGGAGAATCGGTCGTTGTCTGACAGATGGCAGGAGATAATGGCCATTAGAATCTTTACGAGTATAGACTTGTATGGTTTGGAGAAGTTCCTGTTTGGCTTCTTTGATATTCATAAAATGTGGTATCCTTTCTGCATCTGAGATGATGCAAGATTATGTTTCATCCATATATAACTTATGTGCCCAGACCGGAACTTTCTGATGCAGGGCCTTTTCACGGTAAAAAATAAAAGCAGTCTGATAATCTGTCGGTCTTTCGGGATAAATACCATCTCCGTCTGTGAAGTACAAAAGTCCTTTCAGATTACGGAGAGCTCCGGTGTTACGGAGATCCTGCACATATGCAAAAACAGGACGGAAATCTGTGCCGCCACGACCGTGGATCGTGATATGTGTCAGATAATTTTTCCAGTCATCTTCGCAGGTAACATGTATAACGTCCTGAATAAAGCTGTCACACTGAATGATGTAAAGGTTCATTTTGCGGAAAAAATTTTCGTGATCACTGAGAATCCCATAAGTCTCTTCCATAAAACGCCGGACTGTAGCGGCGGAGCAGGAACCGGAAGTATCGATCGCAATGACGAGTTCTTCCATGCGGTTTACTTCCTGGTATTCCAGATGTTCAATGAGTGGCATATTGCCATAATGTTCCAGACCATAGAGATAAGGAATATAGTCAAAACTTTCTGTATCTGTATGAAGTTCCTCGCGGTGAACGGCAAAATGTCTGAGAAAACGATGAAAATCATAGCGGTGTTTTTCTCGCAGACTGATTCTTCCTGCAGACTCCCGGGGAAGCGCCTCTGCCGTCAGAACCGTAGAGACCGAAACCACCGGTACCATAACTGTTGTTCCAGAGATTTTCATCTGTTCGAGAAGCTTCTTACGGTCAGCCTGTTTCCAGAACTGATGATCATCCATTGCACAGGTTTCCGGCAGCTCAGGATTCTGCGAATAAAGTATAGCTGGACGATATTCTTTTTTCTCATGATGGATCAGTCGATATACAGCAAGGTCGCAGGCCTGATTCCATCGCTGAGCGTCAGAAGGTATCTCCAGGATCAGATGAAGGAAAAGACAGTGATACAGCATATGCAAAAAAGCTTTTCCAGAGTATCGGGATCATCCTGAAACGTTTTTATAAGAAAATCCGGGCAGAAATAGATGACATTGCCATCTGTGCCGGCAGAGGATGTTTCTGAGGATTCCTGAAAGGAAAAATTCCAGAGAAGACGACGAAAAAAGGGATATCTGACAGAAAGCTGTTCACGTACAAAATTCCATATTTTTTCATAAAGACCGGAGGTATCCGGAGAAATAGGATGTTTCATAATCTTACTCCTTATCTGTATCAGAAGGTAAAGTCATGGTCATGAAAGCCAAAGTGGTCTTTTTGGAATTCCAGAAA
>ENA-OQDF01000653-OQDF01000653.1-human-gut-metagenome-genome-assembly--contig:-NODE-653-length-14532-cov-6.757098_pt1 | contig 14532 bp, 15 predicted proteins | sample MGYA00242769_ERZ504597 | MGnify/ENA primary metagenome ERZ504597 (study PRJEB26092, sample SAMD00036305) | human gut metagenome | host: Homo sapiens | study: EMG produced TPA metagenomics assembly of...
CCACCATTTCTTGAATTTGCCTTTGATGCCTTTGCCTTCGAAATATTCGGCCTTGCCCATGAAATGAATCATGCGCGGCAGGTCAACGGCAGCAACGCATCGTCGATGACGGCAAGATGGTTGCTGCGATGATGGCGCCACCTTCGTGCGGAATGTTCTCAAGTCCTTGCGCGGTCGGTCCCAAACGGTGGATGGCGATTGGTCCCAAGCCTTTTACGAAAAACCAATAGAGCATTCTTCACGATCCTCCCGGCGGATTGGCCTCCGCCCGATTAGAGTATAAGTATGACTGACCTCAACAATAGCAATGACGATGAAGAACGCCCAAATGACGCGTCGCATGGTGGCGGCTCTCCAATGGACGACTTGGATGCGGCTTGGGCCAAGTTTGCGGATTCGCATGCTGACGATTTGAAGGCCGTGGAACGTTCGCGTAGTGCGAAACGTTTCGAGAAGCATGCGCAACGTCGGGAAAAAGAGGCTTTGCTGTCCATCGATGACTTGGATCAGGGCACGTTCACCAATGATGCGCCGGCGAATGGTCGTGGGCCGCGCGATTTCACTGGTTCGAGCTGGCTTGACACGGATCGGGTCATGGACCGTTACGGTGACGACTTCGTGCCGCCGAATCCTGAAATCGGCCATGTGAAACTGTCAAAACTGGTGTTCTGGATATTGCTGGTGGCCGGCGTCATCGGCATTATCGCTTCCGTGTTCGTTCCGGCGTTGGCTTCGATTCTTGGTTCGATTTTCGGTTTGTGTGCGCTGGTCGGCGCCGCTGGCCTCATCGTGCAGCATAAAGGGCATCGTGAAACGCGTACCGACGAATTCGATGATGGAGCACGCGTCTGACGATTCTTTGGCGACAAACTGAATACATCCATCTATGTGAAGGCCCCGGCGGTTATTGAACTGTGCCCCGTTTGTTGGACGTTGTTAATTGGGATACAGGGTCAGACCGCGAGGGACATGCTCAGGAACTCCTCCGGGGTGCGTCCCTCGAGTCGTATCTGGCGTCGTCTGGTGTTCCAATGGATGATGTAGCGTCCAGCTCGCGTTTGAACTGTTCGTACGAGTCGAACACACGGCCGCGGTAGAACTCGTCCTTCAAGTGGCCGAAGACCTGCTCGGCCGCCGCGTTGTCCAGGCAGTTGCCCTTGCGGCTCATGGACCGGCGGATGCCGGGGCGTTCGAGCTCCTTCCTCCACCATTGGTGCTGGTACTGCATCCCATGTCCGAGTGCAGGATCGGCTCCGTGCCGGCGGGCAGGCGCTCCGCGAGCATGGCGGGCAGGCGCCTCTGCTGCCCGAGTCCGGACTGCGGCTCACGTCCCAAGCCACGATCTCCTTGCTGGCCATGTCGTACACGGGAGCGAGGTACGCCTTGGAGCCGGCGACCTTGAACTCGGTGACGTCGGTGCCGAGCCTGGAGAACGGACGGGCCGCGTCGAAGTCGCGTTCGGGCAGGTTATGCACGCGGTCGCCCGTCTCGCCCCTGTACGAGCTGTAGCGTCTCCACGGGTTCCTGGAGCGGATGGCGCATCTCAGCCCATACGGCGCATGACCCTGAGCACGGTCTTGGCGGATATGCGCGTGCCGAACTCGTGGACCAGGCACATGCGCGCCTGCCGGTGGCCGCACCCGTTCGGGGTGCGCTCCCATATCTCCCGTACCATCGGCTCCACGTCCGGCCTGGACACGTGCGCCGGGCGCGACAGGTGGTGGTAGTACGTGGATTTCGGCACCCCGGCTATCCTCAGGAGGTGGTCGAGCCGGTGTCCCCGCCCTGCGAGCAGTCGGACGACGGCGCTTCGCTCGCGCCGCGTGACTTGGACGCCCGCAGGCCCGGAGTTTTTCCAGGTACGCGACCTTCGCCTTCAGGTACGCGATGCTCGCGATCCCGTGCCTGGCCATGGCCTCCGTCTTGGTCAGACCGTTCTCGACGTGGTCGCGCGCCGCGGCGACCTTCGTCTCCCAGTCGTAGCGTCTGCTGCCGCCGCCTCCCATGACCGCCTCCTCGCCGTTGGACCTGTACAGCCTGATCCAGTTTCTCGCGGTATACACCGGTATGGCAAGCCTTCTGGCGAGCGTGTCCTTGCCGGCTCCGGACTTGATGAGCTCCAGCGCCTCGCGCCGGAACCCGTCGTCGTAACGTCTCCTTCGATCCTCACGCATACGAAAGAACCGCACCTCCGATCATCGAATCTGAATTTCTTCAGTCCAACAATCGGGGTGCGGTTCATATTTACGCCGGGGCCTTCACACACACATACGTTGTCAGCGTTTTCAGGCTTTCTTCGCAGCTTGGGCGATGGCGATCCACTTGTCAAGCAGCGCCGTGGCCTTGCCGGAGTCGACGGTCTGCTCCGCGATGGCGTAGGCGGCTTTGAACCGGTCAGCCAAGCTTGCGTCGCCCGGCACCAAATGACCGTCGGCGACGATTGCGGAAGCGGCGTTCAGCAGCGCGGTGGTACGGAACGACACATCCTTGCCTGCGAAGAAGTCTCGTGCCAGCTGCGCGTTGAGCGTCGGTTCGCCACCCTTCAGATCTGCGATGGTGACTTTGGCGAGGCCGAGTTCGACGGTCGGATCGAATTTGTTTTCGGTAACCTTGCCGTCCTTGAATTCCCAAATGGAGACCGGACCGGTCGGTGCCATCTCGTCAAGGCCCTCATGGGAAGTGTAGACCATGCCGATCTGGCCGTTCGCCGCATATACGGCGGCCATGATCGGGCTCATCTTGCGATTAGCGCAGCCGACGGCCATATGCTTCGGGCTTGCCGGGTTGGTCAGCGGACCAAGCACGTTGAACACGCATGGCACGCCGAGCGCGGCGCGAATCGGACCGACAAAACGCATGGCGGGGTGGAAGGTGCGTGCGAAAGCGAATGCGATGCCGCATTCGTTGCCGACTTCGCTCACTTGTTCCGGAGTCAAATCCATGGGCAGGCCGAGCGCTTCGAAGCAGTCAGCAGTGCCGCACTTGGATGAGGCCGCACGATTGCCGTGCTTGACGACTTTTACGCCTGCGGCCGCGGCTACGACGGCCCCCATGGATGACAGGTTCACGGTGGAGGCTCCGTCGCCACCGGTGCCGACGATGTCGGTGGTTTCACCGTCGATGTGCAGCGGAATGGCATGGGCCACCATGGCCTTCGCTGCGCCACGCACTTCGTCGGGGGTCAGCCCCAACTGCTGCTGGGTGGCGAGTACCGCGCCAACGGCCGCCGGATCGGCATTGCCGTTCATGAGGTCATCGACGAACCACTCGGATTCCTCGGCGCTCAAGTGGTCCCCTCCGACCAGCTTGGTGAGGATCGACTTCCATGTGATTTCGGCCATGATGCCCTCCTTGGCGCTGTCGCACGCCTTTATTGTTGTTCTGATGCCGCCAATTGTAACGATTGGACGTTTCCCCACGTCCGCACGTCCATATCACGAAACGGCCCATCGAAGATTCTTCAAAAAAGAAAACCTCCCCCGATTACGGTCGGGGGAGGTTATGTCATGAGCAAGTCAGCGATTCAGCGAATCACTGCTCGTTCTGGCCGTGGCACATCTTGTACTTACGGCCAGAACCGCATGGGCACTGGGCGTTCTTGCCGGTTCCCGGGAAAGTGCGGCCATCCGCCCACGGAGAGTGGAGTTCCTCGCTCTTCGGACGCTTGTTGGCCGGGACCTTGCCTTCGGCATGGCTGATCGGCTGCATGCCGACGATGCCCTTCTCGTTCTTCTGCTCGTCAGCCAGTTCATCGATGGTGGTCTTTTCGGCCTCGTCATCGGTCTCCGGCTCTGCAGGAGCGGATTCGCCGGTCGCGGCGGCTTCGCCGTCCAGACCCATTACGGCCTCGGCGGCGTTCACGGCCTCATCCTCATCGGATTCGGTCTCCTCGTCCTCGGTCATGGCCACGCGTTCGATGTCCACGTGGAACAGCAGCTGGATGGTTTCCTCCTTGATGGCTTCAATCATGGAGTTGTACATCTGGTAGCCTTCACGCTGGTATTCGACCAGCGGGTCGCGCTGGCCCATACCGCGCAGGCCGATGCCGTCCTTGAGGTAGTCCATCTCGTAGAGGTGTTCACGCCACTTGCGGTCGAGCACGGCGAGCACCACGCGGCGCTCGAGCTGGCGCAGGCCTTCGCTGCCGAGCTTGTCTTCGAAATCGGAGTACTGGTCCTTGGCGTCGGAGACGATGAGCTCCTTCAGGGCCTCAACGGCCTTGTCGCCCTTGAGCTTGTCGACGGCGTCCTTGGCCGCTTCCTGCTCCACGGCGATCGGGTACACGGAGGAGATGGCCTTGAACAGACCGTCCCAATCCCAATCGGCCGGCTTGTCGGAACCGTTGTTGGCGCCCTTGATGTAGCTCAGCACGGTGTCGTCGATGAACTTGAGGATGTCCTCGTGGATATCCGCGCCCTTCAGCACAGCCTGACGCTCCGCATAAATGACGGTGCGCTGCTTGTTCATCACGTCATCGTACTTCAGCACGTTCTTACGGATTTCGAAGTTACGCGATTCGACGGCCTTCTGTGCGGTGCGCACGCCCTTGGAAACGCTCTTGGCTTCGATCGGCTCGCCTTCCGGCATGCCCTTGGCCATGACACGCGCCACCAGCTGGGTGTTGAACAGACGCATCAGATCATCTTCGAGGGACAGGTAGAAACGGGATTCACCCGGATCTCCCTGACGGCCGGAACGGCCGCGCAGCTGGTTGTCGATACGGCGGGATTCGTGGCGCTCGGTGCCGAGCACGTACAGACCGCCGAGCTTGACGACTTCCTCATGCTCGTCCTTGACCTGGTCCTTGATTTCGGCCAAAGTGCCCGGCCAACGCTTCTCGTACTCGTCCGGAGTGTCATCCGGAGAATAGCCTTCAGACTTGAGCTTCGCATCGGCGAGGAACTCGACGTTGCCGCCGAGCATGATATCGGTACCACGGCCTGCCATGTTGGTGGCCACGGTGACGGCGCCCTTACGGCCTGCGACGGCCACAACGGCGGCTTCCTTGTCATGCTGCTTCGCGTTCAGCACCTGGTGAGGAATCTTGGCCACGTCAAGCAGAGAGGACACGACTTCGGAGGATTCCACGGATGCGGTACCCAGCAGGACCGGCTGGCCCTTCTTGTGGCGCTTGGCCACATCACGGACGATGGCGGCGAGCTTTTCCTTCTTGGTACGGAAGATCAGATCGTCCTTATCCTCGCGGATCATCGGCTTGTTGGTCGGAATCGGCAGCACGCCCAGCTTGTAGGTGCCCATGAATTCGGCGGCTTCGGTCTCTGCGGTACCGGTCATGCCTGCCAGCTTGTCGTACATGCGGAAGTAGTTCTGCAGGGTGATGGTGGCGAAGGTCTGGTTTTCGGCCTTGACCTCCACGCCTTCCTTGGCTTCGATGGCTTGGTGCAGACCCTCGTTGTAACGGCGGCCCGGCAGGATACGTCCGGTGTGCTCGTCGACGATGAGCACTTCGCCGCCGGTCACGACGTAGTCGCGGTCGCGCAGGAACAGTTCCTTGGCCTTGATGGCGTTGTTCAGATAGCCGATCAATGCGGTGTTGTTCGGTTCGTACAGGTTGTCGATGCGAGATAGTCCTCGACCTTGGTGATGCCCGGATCAAGGATGCCGACGACCTTCTTCTTCTCGTCGACCTCGTAATCCTCGTCGCGGTTGAGCTTCAGGACCAGGCGCGCGAACTGGCGGTACCAGCGGGTCACGTCGCCTTCGGCCGGACCGGAGATGATCAACGGGGTACGGGCTTCGTCGATGAGAATGGAATCGACCTCATCGACGATGGCGTAGTGATGGCCACGCTGTACGAGATCGGACTTCTCCCACGCCATGTTGTCGCGCAGGTAATCAAACCGAATTCGTTGTTGGTGCCGTAGGTGATGTCGGCGTTGTACTGCTTGCGACGCTCCGGCGGCTTCTGGTTGGTGATGATGCAGCCGGTGCTCATGCCGAGGAAGCGGTAGACACGGCCCATCAGCTCGGCCTGGTAGCTGGCCAGATAGTCGTTGACGGTGACGACGTGGACGCCCTGACCGTCGAGTGCGTTCAGGTAGGCCGGCAGCGTGGCCACAAGGTCTTGCCTTCACCGGTCTTCATTTCGGCGATGTTGCCCCAGTGCAGAGCGGCGCCGCCCATGAGCTGCACGTCGAAGTGGCGCAGGCCCAGGGTTCGCTTGGAAGCTTCACGCACGGTGGCGAAGGCTTCCGGCATGAGCTTGTCAAGGGACTCGCCGTTTTCGATACGCTGCTTGAACTTGGCGGTCTGGCCCTTGAGCTCCTCGTCGTCAAGCGCCGCGATCTCGTCCTCCAAGGCGTTCGTCGCTTTGGCCACGTTCTCAAGCTTCTTGATCTGTCGGCCTTCACCCATGCGTAGGGCTTTGTCAACGATATCTACCACAATCACTCCCTTTGTGTATGGTGACTTTCCTCGATTGAGGATAGTCGCTTTCTCGCGATTTCCGAAAAGCTCCGTCCATTTTACGTAAGTTTTGACGTATCTTGTTTTTCGCATAAGAAAAGAGGCCCGCATGTATGACATGCGAGCCTCTTATCGTTCAGTTTTCAGCCATTAGCCATTACTTCTTGGCCACATTCTCCGGAGTGTCGATTTCGAAGACGCCGTAGCTCCAACCGTGACGGTGGTAGACGACGGACGGACGACCGGTTTCCTTGTTGACGAACAGGAAGAAGTCGTGACCGATCAGCTCCATCTCGTACAGGGCCTCGTCAATGGTCATCGGCTCGGCGATGTGCAGCTTGCGGCGGATGACGATTGGGGTGTCGCCGACCTGGACCTCGACGGATTCGCCAGGGCCGAGATCAGCGGAAACGGCGTCGGCCGGGCTATTGTTCGGCGCTTCCGGCTCCGGCTCCTCGACGACGACCGGCTCGACCGGGCCCAGATCGACCGGGACCGGATCGGTGTAGCCACGACGATGGTCCTTGCGGCGGTCGCGGGTACGGCGCAGACGAAGCGTCAGCTTGTCGAGAGCCAAATCGAGCGCGCTGAACTCGTCGGCGCTGGAGGCTTCGGCACGCACCACGGTACGACCTGCGATGACGGTGATCTCAACGCGCTTGGCGGTGTCGGCCTGACGCGGATTGCCTCGTGGGACAGCACAATCTGGACACGCTGCGCATCCGGGGCGATAGCGGTCACACGATTCATCTTGCTTTCGACAACGTCACGGAACCTTTGCTTGATCTGCGTATGACGTCCGGTAACGACGATTTCCATGTGGACCTCCCTAGACTCAAGCGGTGTTAACCGCTATATACGGACCAACCAGCTGCATCGCTGCTTGGTAGTCATCATTGTATCCATAAGATTGGTGATTTGCTGGAAAACTCCCCGAGAAAACAAAAGTTTTTTTACGCTTTGCTTTCGACGATTCTCTTGCTATAGTTGTGCGTTTGAGACCTCTTGATGGCCGCGACCGATTTTGTCGGTTGAGGAACTTCCGGGCTCCATAGAGCACGATGGCGGATAACGTCCGCCCAGGGCGACCTGAGAGATAGCGCAGCAGAGAATAGACCGCCTTACCGGTTTCGGCCGGTGGGTAAGGGTGAAACGGCGGTGTAAGAGACCACCGGGCCGCTGGTGACAGTTGGCCGCATGGCAAGCCTCATCGGGAGCAAGGCCAAGCAGAAGGCGTTCGAGGACTGCTCGTCCGAAGCCTTCGGGTAGCTGCTAGAGCCTGACGGCAACGCCAGGTCGAGATGGATGGCCATCGTGCCGTTGGCACGACAGAACCCGGGGTATAAGAGGTCTCACTCTCCACTCTTTATGTTTTGAGGATTTCTTTACACCAGCCTCTTTATGAAACTGACGTCACGCCCTTGGTCAACGGTCGCCGTCAATCAAACAGTTCCTGTGCGATTTGGCGCAGAATCTCAGGATTATGGCCTTTTCTGCCGCCCGCGCTCCAGAAGCGGCGCCTACGTGCATCGCGTTCCAGACCGGCGGTTTTTCTCGCGGTTCTACGGCCTAATTCCCATGCGGCTTCAGTAAACACGCCGTAGGATTCCGCCTCATCACAAACCTGTTGGGCCAGCCTACGGTCGACGCCTTTCCGTGTAAGCTCAGCGACCGCGCCCCTACATCCCATAAGACGGGTCGCACAGTAGCGCACCGCGGATTGCGCGTAGGCTTCATCGTCAATCAGTTGAACCCTTGTCAGTCTTTCGATGACGTCGTCAACCACTTCAGAGGTATAGCCCTTACCAATCAGGCGCTCACGCAGTGCGCCGGAAGGTCGAGGCGCAGCGTCCAGCAATCGCAATGCGGCTTCCCTGCATGCGTCAAGATCATTTGGATCCTTTGCGGCAGTAGAATCGCCGTTCCCGACACGCCCAGCGTGTCGCGCGTGTCGTGGCGTTTTCGTCGCATTTGCGCTTCCAGCGAACAAACTGGAACGGTCAGGTTTCGTTCGACGGTTCCACCTCTGAACGTTCGTGCGTTCTGGATCCTCTGAAGAAAGGGCAAGGCCCCCAGTATCGGCCGACGCCGGCTGAAGGCCCTGTTCCTTAAGGAAACGTTCGGCGCTGATCATATGTCAGGCTTTGGCGGCTTTTGAAGTTTTGGACGTCTTACCATCATCCGGCGCGCCCGCGGCGTCCTCCGCCCCATCGTCCTCGGCGAACTGGTCGGTAGGTTTGATCAGACCGAATGCCGCCTTGACCTTGTTCTCGATTTCCTCTGTGAGTTCCGGATTGTCCTTGAGGAACTGACGCACGTTTTCGCGTCCTTGCCCCAGCTGGTCGCCCTCATAGGTGAACCACGAGCCAGACTTTTTGACGACGTTGGCCTGCAACGCCATATCAAGCACGGAACCTTCCTTGGAGATGCCCTCGCCGTACAGCACATCGAATTCGGCGGTCTTGAACGGCGGAGCCATCTTGTTCTTAACAACCTTGACCTTGGTACGGTTGCCGACAGCCTCATCACCGTTCTTAATGGTCTGGATACGGCGGATGTCCATACGTACGGACGCGTAGAACTTCAATGCCTTGCCGCCGGTGGTGGTCTCCGGATTACCGAAGAACACGCCAATTTTCTCACGCAACTGGTTGATGAAGATGGCGGTGGTACCGGCTTGCGCCAGCGCACCGGTCATCTTACGCAACGCCTGACTCATCAGGCGCGCCTGCAGGCCGACATGGCTGTCTCCCATCTCGCCTTCGATTTCCGCTTTCGGCACCAAGGCCGCGACGGAATCGATGACAATCACGTCAAGCGCGCCGGAACGAATCAGCATGTCGGCGATTTCCAATGCCTGCTCGCCATTGTCCGGCTGAGAGACGATCAACGAATCGGTGTCGACGCCCAGCTTACGGGCATAGACCGGATCGAGCGCATGCTCGGCATCGATGAATGCGGCCACACCGCCGGCCTTCTGGGCATTGGCCACCACATGCAGCGCCAATGTGGTCTTACCAGAGGATTCCGGTCCGTAAATCTCCACAATACGGCCTTTAGGCAGGCCGCCGATGCCTAATGCCATATCCAAAGCCAAGGATCCGGTCGGAATGACCTCGACATCCTGTTCCGGGCGGTCGCCAAGTCTCATGGCCGATCCCTTGCCGAAGCTTTTCTCGACCTGCGCGAGCGCTGTGTCGAGCGCGGCCTGACGGCGCGGATCGATTCCATTCGCGGACTTGTTCTGTGCGGCGTTCTTTGCCGCGCTCGTCTGTGCCATGACTACTCCTTGTTGTTGACCGAGACGAATGAATGGATTCACCGTAAAACCGCATCATCCATCTGCGCAAGTTCAATCGGCCATTGTGGTCGAAGAACATGCATTTCGACACGCCGACGACCGCTTTCCCTTGAAATTCCAGCATTCTGAAACTTCGCGGCGAGCCGTTGACGACCTGCCCAATCCGTGCTTCTGTGGATAACTATACCCCATTATCCGAACATCTGTTCGAAATCGGTGTTTTGCGATAGCCGAACTCCGCCTAACGCACCGGCATTGGTGGCGCGTTATGGTCCTTTCCCCAACGTTTGGAGTCAGGAATGTTCATCTGGTCGCACAGAACGTTCCATACCACGCGGGGCTCCTCCCCCATTTCAAGCGCTTCGACGGCTGTCAGACCGTTCAATCGATCAAGCACTTGGTCGTGTGCGAGCGCGCGGCCATAGCTACGGCCGAGTACCTCTTCAAGCAACTGCCAAAATTCACGTTCCTGCACGCGCCCAAGTGTACACAGCAAGCGCAACCAAAAGAAAACGCCCGACGGAACAAGCCGCCGGGCGTAGACGTCCAACAGGAATCAGATTGCGACGGAATCGAGATAATCGGCGACCATGCGCAGCATCTGCGCCGTGGAGATGCCCAACGATTGCGCAATCGAGCTCAGCAGCTCGGAGCTGGCCTCTTTTTGGCCACGCTCCACTTCGGAGAGGTATCCCAACGACACTCCGGCCTTTTCGCTCACCTCACGCAACGTTTTGTGGTCATGGGTGCGCAGATCGCGCAGTACATGGCCGATGGCCTCGCGAAGCATACCTCTCTGGGTTCGTCGGTGGCTTCCGTGGCTGCCGACATGGATCGTGCGGAAACGCGTTCCGCGTCTTCCTCCCGCCATATGCGGGTCAATGCGGCCTGGCGCTCGTCTTTGGCCTTTTTGGCCGCGCGGGCACGCAGCACCTGCTGCTGGGCGAACATCACCGCGCGGCGCTGGGCTGGGGTGAGTTCCCTGACGCGGGCGTTGCCGCTTTGCATCGTGGGAACCATCGCCTTGAGTTCCATCTGTTCCTTGGTGAGTGTCATCGTGTCCATGCCGCCAGCCCCTTTCGCTTTTCATACGTACGTCCACTATGGTCAACACCCATATTCGTGGATTATTCCTGTGAAAGTGCTGAAAGAGTCCTCAGTTTTTCCAGAATACATTGCACGGTTTCGTGCCGCACGGCTTCCCGATCACCCTTCAGACGCAGCTCATAAGCAGCTGTTTGACGCGCACGAATGCCATTGAAGCCACAGGGCAGGGAGCAGCCGATGTACACCAGGCCGGCAGGTTTGTCACCATCCGGTCCTGGCCCTGCAACACCGGTAGTGGCCAAGCCGATGACACAGTCTCCATCCTCGGTCTGTCGGTATAGTTGCGCGGTTCCCGCAGCCATCTGCCGCGCACTTCGGGGTGGACCGCCCCTTCTCGGGCCAGCAGGTCGGCATTCACGCCGAGAATCTTGCTTTGGCGCGAATGTCGTAGGTCACCGCCGAGCCGAGGAACACTTCGATGCGCCTGGTATGCGTACGAAGCGTCGGCGAGTAGACCTCCCGTCAGCGATTCGGCGGCGGCGATTTTGAAATGGTTGGCTTCGCAATAGCGTAAACGGCTGCGGCCAGCTTATCGCATTGCGATTGGCTGGCCGCGGTCGACGAATTTTCGGATTCGCTCATCGGGATTTACTTGGTTTCCTTTTCGGATTTTGCGGTCTTCTTACGTCCGCCGAACGTGTTGACGAGGTATTCGCCGCCCGAATACAGGCATAGAATCAACGCCAGGTAAATCAGGGCGTACGTGATCGTGTAATAAACGGTCATCCACAGCGGAGTGGTGTTCATGCCATCGGCGAGGCTCCACATCGGCAGCATGAGCATGGCAAGGCCGATGCACTGGCACAGGGTCTTGTACTTGCCGGCTTGGGATGCGGCGATGACCTTGCCGCCGGTGTCGATGACGAAGAAACGCATGATGGTGATGCCAATCTCACGGATGAGGAACAGCGCGGTCACGACCCAGCCGAGCACTGCGTTGCCGAATTCGTTGAAGATGGCGGCGACGATCAGCGTGCCGCAGGTGAGCAGCTTATCTGCGATTGGGTCCATGAGCTTGCCCAGTTCGGTGACCTGGTTATATTTGCGGGCCATCCAACCGTCGAGCTTATCGGTGCAGGCGGCGATGATGAAGATAATCGCCGCCACCCAGCGCATAGTCGTGTTTTTGGTACCCCATGCGCCTGCCATGACGTACAACGCCAGGAAGATGACGACCAGGACGATACGAGAGAAAGTGACGATGTTCGGCGGGGCGTTCCACCCGTCAAGCAGGGACGATTTGCGTTCTTCTTGCTTTTCCATACCGTTCACGTTACCCCGATACCACTACTTGGCGCAATGCGTGCGGTTGTCGCGTTCCATCATCGCGTGTCCGCAGCGTCGGCCGGCTGGGTAGAACCTGCGGTAAGCGATGAGGTTTCGCCCTTGATGAAGGCGAGCACCTGCGGCAGATCCTGCGGTTGGACGAGCACTTCGCGAGCTTTGGAGCCTTCGGACGGACCGACCACACCACGCGATTCAAGCAGATCCATGAGTCGGCCGGCTTTGGCGAATCCGACACGCAGTTTGCGCTGCAGCATGGAGGTTGAGCCGAACTGCGTGCTGACCACCAGTTCCGCCGCCTGCAACAGCACGTCCATGTCGTTGCCGATGTCCTCATCCGGTCGATGGCCTTCTTTTCGGCTCCTTGGCCATCTCCTCGATATCCTCGCGATAATGCGGCTTGCGCTGGGTTCGCACGAACTCCACCGCGCGACGGATTTCGGACTCGTCGACCCATGCGCCCTGCACGCGGATCGGCTTGGCCTGGCCCATCGGCAGGAACAACGCGTCACCTTGGCCGATCAGCGTTTCCGCACCGGTGGCGTCGAGGATGACTCGCGAATCGGTGGCGGATGAGGTGGCAAAAGCAAGTCGGGACGGGATGTTGGCCTTGATCAAGCCCGTGACCACGTCAACGGACGGGCGCTGCGTGGCGAGCACCAGATGCACGCCGGCGGCTCGCGCGAGCTGCGTGATGCGCTGGATGGAGCTCTCCACGTCGTTCTTGGCCACCATCATAAGGTCGGCCATTTCATCGACGACCACGAGGATATACGGGTATGGTGCGACCTTGCGTTTGGAGCCTGCGGGCGCATGCACCTTGCCAGCGCGCACGGCAGCGTTGAAGTCCTTGATGTGGCGGAATCCGAAGAATTCGAGGTCGCTGTATCGTGCGTCCATCTCCTTGACCACCCATTCCAAAGCCTGTGCGGCCTTCTTCGGATCGGTGATGATCGGGGTGAGCAAATGTGGAATGCCCGCATAGGCGGACAGTTCGACTCGTTTAGGATCGACCATGATCATGCGGACCTGGTCAGGCGTGGCGCGCATGATCACGGAGGTGAGCATGGAGTTGATGAAGCTCGACTTGCCGGAGCCGGTGGCGCCAGCCACCAACAGGTGGGGCATCTTGGTCAGGTCGGCGGTCACGAAATGGCCTTCCACATCCTTGCCGACGCCGGTGAGCATCGGATTCGGATCGTTCCGGGCCTTGTCGGAGCGCAGCACGTCGCCCAGCACCACGGTTTCGCGATCGGAGTTCGGAATTTCGATGCCGATGGCGGATTTGCCTTCGATCACCGACAGGATGCGCACGTCGGAGCTGGCCACCGCGTAGGCGATGTTCTTCTGCAGGTTGGTGACCTTCTCGACCTTGACGCCAGGGCCAAGCTCCACCTCATACATGGTGACGGATGGTCCGCGCAGGAAGCCGATGACCTTCGCATCGACGTTGAACTGTTGGAAGGTACCGGTCAGCGCGCGGATCACACGATCGTTCTCCGGAGTGTGCGCGGCGTGCGGCGCGCCCTTCTTCAGAATGTTGAGGTCAGGCAGATGATACGGTCCCTCGGGAATGTCATCCGCCGCTTCCCCGTCAACGGCAGCAGCCGGCATATCGTCAAGGACCTCGCCGGTCGCGGCATCCACCATGACTTCCTTGCCGTTGGAGGTGCCGTCCTCGTCGATGACGGCCCATGGTCGCTTGGAGCGACGCCAACCGGCTTGATTTCGATGGACGCACCGGCTCGGCGACGCTGGGCATGGTGCCGCTCGCGGTGCCGATCGGCGCGGACGAGAAGGAGCGTCCGCGACCGTTCTGCGGCATGGCCATGGTGCCGGACGGTGCAGCGGCGGAATAATCATCGGCACGATAATCGTCCGAAGAAATGCTGCGTGGCGAATCGACCTGTTGGTACGGCTCGTCGACGATGGTTTCCGCGGTCTGTCCGTGCCGTTCGGCGACATTAAGAAACGCTTCGTCGCCGGCGTAATGGTCAAGGTCGCCATCATCGACGTTCTTGCTCTTATGGGATGCGAAGCGTTGCTTCATACGCGTAAGGAAGCCCGGCCTATCGTCGTTTTCTCCATCCGCATCGGTGCCGTCGTGGGCGGGAACGCCTTCGGCGAAGGCGAGTGTCGTGTCCCCAACGCGTACTTCGTTCGGGAACTGTTCGGCCTCATCGTCAATGTCATCACGGTTTTTCGGCGTTCCAACAAACTTGGCCGCCAGAGCCTTCGCCTTGTCCGGTATCTGCGTGACCCGGGTATGGGTGATCAACAGCAACGAAAACAGGATGAGACTACGAAAATCGCAATGGAAAAGCCTTTGGAAAGCCCCCACGCCAACGGACAGCCAAGCACATAGCCAAGCAGGCCGCCTGCCCGTTGCAGCAAAGACATATCGAACTTCTGGG
>ENA-OQDF01000654-OQDF01000654.1-human-gut-metagenome-genome-assembly--contig:-NODE-654-length-14519-cov-1.289119_pt1 | contig 14519 bp, 23 predicted proteins | sample MGYA00242769_ERZ504597 | MGnify/ENA primary metagenome ERZ504597 (study PRJEB26092, sample SAMD00036305) | human gut metagenome | host: Homo sapiens | study: EMG produced TPA metagenomics assembly of...
AAATAAATAAGGGTATATAATTGCCAAGATTAAAGGAGAAAAAGATTATGAGAGAGAAATTATTTCGATTTGAGTGAGTTACGTCCCGAGTTCGATTTCAGCGAGCCTGTAAACTTATAGAGGAAGGTATGCTTGATTCCTTCGATATAGTGACGCTGGTCGATACTCTCGACACCGAATATGATATCGTCATTGATGGTATTGACATCATTCCCGAAAATTTTGACAGCCTGGATAGTATTGTGAGGTTACTGCAGAAGAACGGGGTGAACGAATGATAATCGTGTGAATGCTATTTAAATAAAAGGGGCAGTCTGAAATGAGTCAGGAAGTATCTTCAACAAATAAGCGTATAGCAAAAAATACACTTTTTCTATATGTGCGTATGTTACTTGTCATGGGGGTAAGCGTATTTACTTCCCGTGTGATACTTCAAACGCTTGGTGTAGAGGATTACGGTATTTATAATGCGGTAGGTGGAATTGTGGCCGTAATAGGAGTGCTTAACGGTGCCCTGTCTTCATCAACCAGTCGTTTTCTGGCTTACGAATTGGGAATGAAGGACGCAGAGATGCTGAAGAGAACTTTCTCGGTTTCATTGAATTTGCATATGGCTGTGGCTTTTATTGTCTTGCTGTTGGCTGAGACTATAGGCTCTGGTTCTTTTACGAGAAAATGGTTATACCGGTGGAACGACTATCGGCAGCGTGGTGGGTCTATCAGTTTTCTATTGTTACGGTGATGGTTAACTTCACCCAAGTACCTTACAATGCTTCACTGATAGCCCATGAAAATATGTCTATTTATGCCTATGTGGGCTTATATGATGCGTTTTCGCGATTAGCTATCGCTTACCTCCTTTCCTTATCTCCCATGGATGACTTGGTGTTTTATGCTTTGTTGTTAATGCTGAATACTTTTTTGATTCAGTTTTTTTTATAGGTTTTATACGTATCGGCGTTATCAGGAGTGCCGTTTCAGATGGATTACGGATAAGACTTTATATAAAAGGCAGCTGGCTTATTCAGGGTGGGAGATGTTTGGCGGATTGGCATCAATAAGCCAAGGGCAAGGTATTAATATCCTTCTCAACTTATTTTTCGGTCCCATGGTCAATGCGGCACGTGCGGTGGCTTATCAAATCCAAACGGCAGTCAACCATTTTGTGATTAATTTTCTTATGGCCACGAGGCCGCAGGTAATTAAAAGTTTTGCCGAACACAATTATGAGAGGATGTACTCACTTACGTTTAAGTCCGCACGTTATTCGTTCTTCTTGATGTTGGCATTAATCTTGCCCATCTGTTTTGAGTTGAGGTTCATATTAAACTTATGGCTGGGCAAAGCCACTCCTCCTGATACGTATGTATTCACTTTGATCATACTTTTACTCAGTCTTGCCGAGGTTTTCCGTGCGTCCATGATTATGGCCTTTCACGCTATCGGCAAGATGAAGCTGGGGAATTCGCTCAATGGAACCATAATGATATTGTCCTTGCCTATTAGTTATGCCATATTGAAAATGGGTGCTCCTGCCTATGCGGTGTTCATAGTTCTCGTCATCATTAATATAACTGTTATGATTGATGCTTATTTCATTGTCTATTCTTATGTACATTTCAACATACGTGAACTTTAGTTGGCGCTGTTCTCCCATGTGTCTTAGTTGGTGCCTGTTCTGTAATTGTGCCTACGGCCATCGTATATTTGATGGAGGATGGATGGCAGAGGTTCATTATTCTATCCTTGCTTACAGAGGTCGTATTGATGATTCTTATCTTATACGTAGGAATAACACGTGCCGAAAGAAAAAAAATAGTCAGTTGGATTCAGACTAAGATGAGCAAGACTAAACAATGATCAGAGAATTTGTTAATACAGAAGATCTCATGAAACATTATATAAAGAACAAAATCAATACATTCATTAAGTCTTCTCATTGGTACAACGAGGTCCTTTTCAAAGATTGCGTGAAATTTTGGGCAATGAAAGAGGAGCCATTGGACGTTGTGAATCTAGGCAGCAGTTCCGGCGTATATGATTTCGATTACAGCGATATGGGATGTAAGGGAATGAACTGGGCTGTGGCGCCGCAGACGATGGTAGGCGACTTTTTGATACTCAAGCGATACCGCAAGTTTCTAAAGGATAATGCTATTGTGTTTTATCCGCTTTGTCCGTTTACGTCGATCAGTGGAGCGGTGGATTACATAGAAGACCGTTGCTATAGTTTTTTGGACTATCGAACGATTCCCGGTGGACACTATATCCGGAATAGTAAAATAAAGGGATATAAAAATAGCCCTATATCTATATACCCATTGGTGGAATTTATCCGTGACATTAAGACACGTATCCTTCCGCCCAAAGAAGTGATAATGGGAGATAGGCAACTGGAGCGTGATGCTGAGAATTGGATAAAGGGATGGACTATTCAGTTTAATATCAATAACTTGAATGATAAATTCGTAGAGAGTCATAGAACGGTATATGATAGGACTATATCAATGTTAAAAGATATGATTGAATATTGCAAAGAGGAGAAGTTAAGGTTGGTCCTGGTCATACCACCTATGCATAGATCTTTGTGCCGTAAATTTCCCTCTGTTGCCAAAGAGCAACTGATAGACTCTTTCATTACAGAAGCCAACGGGGGGGAGACATGGTACTTCGACTGTATGGAAGAGCCTGGATTTTCGGATGACAAATCCTTGTTTCGCAACTGCTATTATCTTAACAAGAGAGGAGCCCTACTATTCACTAAGTACATAATGGATAAAATAGATAATAAGTAATTATGGGAATAAAGTCTTACATCGTGAATTTCTTGAAATTCCTTAAACATGGGGGAGTAAAATATGTCTCTGTTACATTTACCAATCCTGATGCGAGATATACCAATAAGAAAGTATTTATTTCTGGCGGTAGCGAAGGATTGGGCAGAGCTATGGCTAAGGCGTACTTGGCAGAGGGTGCTGAGGTTATAGTGACTGGAAGAAGTAAAGAAAAACTGTCAAACTTCCAGCTTTCCGAAAGTAATGCCAAGCTTCATACGTTGGTATGGGACGCCTTGGATTTTGACTCTTATAAGCAGAAGTTCGATGAAGCCGTTTCCATGATGGTAGAATCGACATATTCGTGAACAATGTAGGAGGTGGTATGTCTAAGTATGAACCGTGGAATGCATATACCGCGGAAGTACTGGACAGGACATATGATATCAATACGAAGTATGTTTTGATGTGCCAATGGAAGGTTGTATATGATTGACAATAAATCAAGGGAATATACTCAACATTACCTCTATCGCCGGCTACCAAAGACTTTTCGACCCTTATGCCGTGGCCAAGTGGGGCGCTCATAGCTTGACAGGTGGAATCGCAAGAAAACTTATTGCTTATGATATCGTGGTGAATGGTATTGCGCCTGGCACATGCCTGACCTCCAATCCTGCGTTGCCTCATAATAGGAACTTTGAAGACAACGCTTATTTCCAAGGACAGCCGAGTAAACGTTTTACAATGCCCGAGGAAATAGCGAAGACTGCTCTATTTCTTACCAGTGGCGAAGCAAGACAAATAGTTGGTTATATAGTTCCGTGGATGGGGGGGTACTGATTTAAGTGTGCTGATTTATAATTGGATATTAGCTGAAATTGGAAAGGTGATTGCTTTTGAAGTACCATAAAGTGCATTGATTATTAAATAGTTAGTGATTAAAACGATATTTACATGAAAAAGAAAATAGGAATAATAACATTGCCATTGAATACAAATTATGGAGGTCTTATACAAGCATATGCTTTACAAACAGTAATAGAGAGATTAGGTTTTAGTGCTTGTGTATTAGATACTCCAAGATACGTATTGCGTTTAGATAATCATATGCTATATTTGAAGAGAATGATAAAAAAAAATCTTGGGATGCTATCATGGTGCAATATATAAAGAGAAAGAGTATTATGAATCTTATCCAATTGTAGCAAGAAATACAGAAATGTTTATACAAAAATATATACATAGGGTAAAGATAAATGACTTTTCCTTTGTTGATATTGATGATTTTTATGGATTTGTTGTAGGTAGTGATCAAGTCTGGAGACCTTCTTATTTTCAGTATACAAAAGATGCGTATTTGAATTTTACAGGTAACTTTGATGTGAAAAGAATTGCTTATGCCCCTTCATTGGGAGTAGATTATTGGGAATATTCAGAATGTTTAACGGCAAAGTGTAAATCTCTTTTATGTAAGTTTGATGCAGTATCTGTTAGAGAAGATTCTGCAGTAGATTTATTCGAAAGGTATATGGATCGTTACGGTTGAGCATGTTTTAGATCCAACAATGTTATTAAGCAGGGAAGATTATGTTAAATTATGTATGAATGCTAGAGGGTTAGAATCACATAAAGATTGTATATTATCTTATGTGCTAGATCCTGTTAATGAGTTAGATAGTATTATGGAAAAGTAATGAAATTGACAGGAAAAGAGGTGTATAGTTTTAACCAGCAATCTGAAAATTATAAGATAAATCCTTCAAGGCGAGTTGCTTTACCTGTGGAGGCTTGGTTTAAGGCTTTTGATGATGCTAAGTTAGTTATTACGGATTCATTTCATGCTTGTGTCTTTTCTATCATTTTTCATAAACCTTTTATTGTGTTAATAAATAAACGTAGAGGAATAGCTCGGATTGAATCTTTGTTACGATTGTTTAAACTGGAAAATCGAATCGTATGTAATGTTTCTAACTTAGTAAATATTGAAGATGGAGATTTTGAATGGAATAAAATAGATGAAATTATGAAAAAATGGCAAGATAAATCTATATCTTTTTTGATAAAAGCTTTAAATTGCTAATTTTATGATATATGTATTTGTAGTATTAGGTTTGTTTTGGTTTATATATATATGACTATAAAGGTTGTCGTAAAGATAAATTATTGTGGTATAACATTATGATGATAATCTTTGTTGTTATAGCTGGCTTTAGATATAGACTAGGAATTGATACGGTAAATTATGAAGATGAGTTTTATAGAGAAACTTTATATTTCTCAGAATGGAATTTGTCTAATATCTTTTTAGAAGCTGATACAGATTCTGGTTATTTAATGTATACGTCTCTTATGAAGAGCTTGTTTGGTTCTTGGGAGGTCGCTCAGTTCTTGATTGCTTTATTTGTAAATGTTGTCGTTTTTAGATTCTTGTATAAAATACAATTTATCCATTTGTGGCAATATTATTATATTTTTGTTCTTTATATTATGATTTGAATTTTGAGACGCTTAGACAAGCTTTAGCTTTGTCATTTTTTTGTTAGGTTATAAATATTTGATGGAAAATAAATACCTTAAATATTATTATATTTGTGATTTTATCTATTTTGTTTCATAAAGTAGCATTGTTGACATTGTTCTTTCCTTTTATTAAAACATTAAAAGTTAATGTTTGTGCTGTTGTATTTTTAATTTTTTCGTTTTTTTTATTGAAATTATAAATGATAGTTTTCCTGAAGTTGCTATGTTGTTTTCATTCTTGAAGATGGATTTGGTAGAAGAAAAACTATTAGGCTATGCGGGCTCAGAGATATTTGGTGGATTTGTAGATCGTTCTGTGTTGAATTTTATTAATATATTTATTGTTTCAATATTTCCTTATTTGGTTTTTGCTTGTATTGATAAAAGATATAATTTGGAAATATCATCAAAAAATGATTTTTTATTATTTTTGTATCTGTTGGGGGTTGTACTTACAACTTCAGTGCCTATATTCTATAGATTATCTCAATTTTTTCTTATATTCCCTATTGTTTATATGACAAATGCATTTAGTTCGTTTTTTAGAATTAAAAGTCAAGGGGTAAAATGCTTGATGTTAATATGTTGTATCTTTTTTTTGTATGCTCATGTTGGGCGATTTTTCAGACTGTCTCCTGATAGTGGAGAACGATTATTAGTTAGAGTATATCCTTATAGTAATGTGTTTACTAAAGAGAAGGATACAGAGAGAGAGAAGGTATATAATTTTTATTTTTCTAGATAATAGTTTTTATCATGAAAGTTGTTTATTTTGCGCCGACTTCGACATTGTATGGAGATAATATTGCGTTATTGAATATTTTGCAAGTTTTAGCTCTTAAAAATGTGTGTTTTTTGATAATAACATCAAGAGAAGGTGAATTTACTCGTAAATTGAGAGAACTTGGTTATGAATATGCGTTGTGTAATTTTAATCCTGTTTGGTGGCCTACTATTTCCTCTTTTAGAGATATTGTTTTATTCCTACCTAGGCTTGTTTATTATAAATTATTTGGATATTTATTGGTGGATAGAAGAAGGATTAGAAAGATAGTTTCTGAATTCAATCCTGATATAATTCATAGTAATAATAGTTGTTTTACACTTGGACTTGAAATTGCAAATGATTTAAATATTCCTCATATTCAACATATACGTGAATATGGAAAGTTGGATATAGGTAAAAGTTATTTTCCAACAAAAAATAATTATGTACAATCTATTTCAAAGAAAAATGACTTGGTTTTATGTATTACAAATGATATAAAACGATATTTTCTTTCTGATAAGAAATATAGAAATTGGCATGTGGTTTATGATGGTGTTATAAATGGTAAAAATATTTTTATTCCGATCAAAGAACCTTATTTTTTGTATGTTGGTAGATTATTTCCAGGTAAATGTGTGTTTGAGTTGATTAATCAATTTGCTGTTTTTGTTCAAAATACATCTAGCAATATCCGTTTAAAGATAGTTGGTGATGGAACGAATGAGTATAAGGAAAAATTGGTTAAATGTGTTTTAGAGAATAAAATTGTAGATAAGGTTGATTTTTTAGGATATAGCTCAGATGTCTATTCAATTATGAGTAAAGCTTTGGCTTTATTTGTTCCTTCTTCTTTTGAAGGTTTTGGTTTTATAACAGTTGAAGCAATGTTTTGTGGTTGTTTAGTGATAGGACGCAATACTGGAGGAACTAAGGAACAATTTGATAATGGTTTGACTTTAGAGGGTGATGAGATTGCTATTCGTTTTGATAATGATGAGGATTTGGCATCTATTATGGAAAATATATCAATGAATGGTGTTGAATCCTATTATTCAATGATAAAACGTTCACAAAAAGTGGTAATGCAATGTTATACAATAGATATAAGCGCAGATGTAGTGTATGGCTTATATGAGAATATGTTGAAAAACAAATCAGAGAAATAAATATATATGGATAATACAAAGAAAGCACGAGTTATAGCATTCTACCTTCCTCAGTTTCATCCTATACCTGAAAATGATAGATGGTGGGGTAAAGGATTTACTGAATGGACGAATGTCGGAAAAGCGAAAACCTTTATTTAAAGGTCATTATCAACCACGTGTTCCTGCGGATTTAGGATATTATGACTTGCGTATGCCTGAAGTTAGGGAAGCACAGGCTAAAATGGCTCGTGAAGCAGGTATTGAGGGTTTTTGTTATTGGCACTATTGGTTTGGAAATGGGAAAAAACTATTGGAGCGTCCGTTTCAAGAAGTTTTATCTAGTGGTAAACCTGATTTCCCTTTTTGTCTTGGTTGGGCGAATCATAGTTGGACTAATAAGTCTTGGGAAGCGGGAACTAAGCGTATCAAAGAGTCTACTTTGGTTGAGATGGTTTATAATAAAGAAGAATATGTCAAGCATTTCTATGAAGTATTGCCTGCTTTTAAAGATGAACGATACATTCAAGTTGATGGTAAACCTTTATTTTTGGTTTTTAGGCCATTAGAAATTACAGATCCTCACGTGTTTATAGATATTTGGCAGGAGCTAGCTAAAAAGAGTGGATTGAAGGGAATCTATTTTGTCGGAATTGCTCATAATATGCTTCCTCAAGATCTGACATTTAAGAATATTTTATTAAAAAATGCCTCTGATAATTCTGCTTTTAATTATAATTCAGTTTTAAATGCTGGTTATGATGCTGTGAACTCAAGAGGATACAATCGGGCTGATTATTATTCTAGATCTCTAATTGATTTTTTGTGGCGTGGAATATGCTTGCGTGCCTTTAAATATGCTCCTATTCCAAATGTGATCAGAAGAAAATAAATCAGTATATGTATGTGAAGGAAGATAAATGGAATAATGTATTTCCTACGTTAATGCCTAATTGGGATAGGACTGCACGTAGTGGTTCCAAAGCAAGAATTTATACAAATAGTACTCCTAAAGTTGTTTAGAAAACAATTACTTGATGTATTGGATATTTTATCCAATAAGGATAGTGAGTATAGGATCGCTTTTTTAATGTCATGGAATGAATGGGCTGAAGGAAATTATGTAGAACCTGATCTAAAATATGGTCATGGTTATTTAGATGTCTTACGGGAATGTCTTATAGAAAACAAATAAGTTTATGTTTATAGCATTGATATCTCGTGGTGTCCCTTCAAAACGTGATCCTCAATGGGGATGTTTTGAGAAGGATCAAGCTGAAGCACTTGCTGCTACCGGTCATAAAGTGGTTGTCATTAGTGTAGATACAAGATTCCGTTTTTATTGGCGTAAGCTTGGTATATCTCATTATTATACTAATGGCATCCATTATTATGATTGTTTTTATCGTACCGGGGGTAATTATCCGTAAGTTCTTTGGAAAGAGACTTCATATTCTTTTGGTAAGCATACAACTACAGAGGCTTTTTAGACGTATTGTACAGAGAATATGGTAGACCTGATATTATCTATTCCCATTATCTTACTTATTCATGTGCTGCGTTATCATTAAAGGACAAATATCATCTGCCTTTAGTTGCGATTGAACATTGGAGCCAGCTTGACAAAGATGTTTTGTCTGATTATGCTGTTTGGTTAGGTAACTTAACCTATCCTAAATGTGATGCGATCATTTCAGTCTCAGACTCTTTGAGGAGACGTTTACTTCAACATTTTCAGATTGACAGTATTGTTGTTCACAACATGGTAGGGGTGGAGTTTTGTGAAAGTTATTCTAGAGGTAGTTTGGATGGTAAAGTTCGTTATGTTTCAACAGGTAGTTTAATTTATCGTAAAGGTTTTGATTTGTTAATTTCTGCTTTTGATCGCCTCAAGCTTCCTTCAGATAAATGGGAACTGACTATTATCGGTGAAGGCAAAGAACGTGCGAATCTTGAATGCCAAATAAATCAGGTGGGGTTGAGTAATAATATTCACTTGGTAGGAAGAATGGGGAAGAATGAAATTGCTAAGATATTATCTTCTTCTGATGTTTTTATCTTTCCGTCACGCTCTGAAAATTTCTCAGTTGCCGTTTTAGAGGCTTTGTGTCTTGGCATGCCTGTAATTGCTTCTATATGTGGTGGTATTAAAGAATGTGTAAATTCTAGTAATGGATTATTATTTCCTGTAGAAGACATAGGAGCTTTATCTATAGCTATTAATACGATGTATGAGAATTGTCATCAATATGATCGCAAAAAGATTATGACTGATAACTGTGCTCGTTTCACTCCTTCTGTAATAGCTAGGCAATTAACAGATGTGTTTAATGAAGTAGTTATTAAGAAATGATGAACTTAATTGTCATAGGAGTATATGGAATGGGGTGTACACTCTATTTAAATGTTTTAAAAAGAATAATGTTTCTATGAGGAGACTTTTAAATAGTTACATAATGAGATTATTAGAAAATAAAATAACATTGATAACAGGTGCAGGACGTGGAATAGGGCGAGTAATAGCTGAACAATTCGCTAAAGATGGCGCTACTGTTTATGTCAATGATCTACAAGAAGGGGATATGCAACTTGGGCAGATGATTGTGCTTCAAGGAATGGTGTTAAAGTAGTACCTGTTTGTTTTGATGTGACAGACAGTGCTGCTTTAAAGGCCGGCTTGATGTCTATTTATAAGGCAGAAGGACGTATTGATTGTGTGGTGAACAATGCCGCTATCATAGCTAATCAGAAATTAGGTATGGTGACTAAGCCTTTATTGGAGAAATGTATGCGGTTAATGTTTTTGCCGTAGTAGATATACTTCAGATAACGTCACGCTTAATGGCTCGTAATGGTGGTGGTAGTTTTGTGAATATTGCTTCTATTACAGGTGTGGCTGGAAGCCCGGGACAGGTGGCTTATAGCTCTTCTAAAGGTGCTGTAATAGCGATGACTAAGTCTGCTGCTAAGGAATTATCTCCCTTAAATATAAGGGTTAACGCCGTGGCTCCCGGTATTATTGAGACTGAACGTTTCAAGGAGCTGTATGAGAGTGATGGTGATAAAATTGATCAACGCATTTCTCGTATAGCTCTTGGCAGATTAGGTACACCGCAAGATGTGGCAAACGCAGTATCATTCCTTGCCTCAGACCGTGCGAGCTATATATCAGGACACATTTTAGGCGTAGATGGTTGTGCCTCAATTTAATTTTGGTTTTGTATGTTTTTGAATATAGATAAGAAAGATCCAAATACTTAGCTGTTATTGATGACAGTGGCGAACGATTAACATATGGTGATCTGTGTGATAAGGCAAAAGAGTTTTCTGAGGCACTTCCTTATAGGACGCTCATATTTATCCTTGCCGAGAATTGTAATGGGGCGCTTTTAGGATATATCTCTGCGTTAAGTAACGGTGTTGTTCCGCTTATTATTTCCAATAATACGGAGCAATCTTTGTTTGATACGCTTTATGGGAAGTATCAACCGGAATTTCTTTGGCTTCCAACTAATAAAATAGCAGGTTTTAATCTTAAAGATACTCTTTACTCAACTAATGGTTACTCGTTAGTACGAACAGGGTTTGATACACCCAATTTGTATGAGGATTTATCTTTATTACTTCCTACCTCTGGCAGTACAGGTAGCCCTAAGTTGGTAAGGCATAGCTATCGTAATATAGAGGCAAACGCTGAAAATGTCATGAACCTATTTGGCTTAACATCATCAGAGCGAGCTATGGCGCTTTGCCTATGCACTATACGATGGGGCTTTCTGTTATCGCAAGCCATTTATATGCCGGAGCTACTTTGTTGCTTTGTGGTAAGTCTTTGCTTGATCCCGTATTTTGGAATATGCTTAGGGATGGTGCCACTAGCTTTACAGGTGTGCCTTATAGTTTTGAATTGCTTGCGAAGTTGCGTTTCTTCCGAATGAATTTACCTGAACTTAAAATCATAACACAAGGAGGAGGAAAGCTGACTGAGGATATGTGGTTGCAACTGTCAAGTTATGCTATTAACAATGGAAAGAGGTTTATAGCAACGTATGGACAGAGTGAATGCACAGCACGTATGGCATATCTTCCGGCTGAACTCGTTTCAACTAAAGTTTGCAGTATAGGCATCGCTGAACCCGGAGGACAACTCTCCATAATAGATAATGATGGGAATGAGACGTTTGAAGGCGAGGCTACTGGAGAGATGGTATATAGAGGTGAGAATGTCACTTTAGGATATGCTACCAGCAAGGAGGATTTGTTGAAGGGAGATGAGAATCATGGATCATGCATACGGGCGATTTAGCTAGGAGAGATGCTGATGGCTGTTATTTTATAGTAGGTCGCTTGAAGCGTTTCTTGAAGATATTTGGTTTGCGAATAGGTCTTGATGAGGTCGAGAATTTGATTCGTGGGAAATATGGTACGGATTGTTATTGTAGCGGTGATGACGAGTATCTGCTTGTCAAATTGACTAACGCAAGTGTTGCTAATGAGATTCCCGCATTTAATAGAAGAGAAGACGCATTTGTTTTATCAAGGGTGAAAGTGGAAATAGTTGATAAGATACTGAGGAACGAGCTGGTAAAGTTATTAATCAATAAAAATTTTAATTATGACAAATATAGAAAAGTTGAATGAGATATTTTGTGAGGTATTTAATGTTGAAAGCACAGCATTAAGTGACAACTTGACAAGGATAGCGTTGACGGCTGGGATAGTGTCCACCAACTCAGTCTAGTAGCGGCATTGGAAGATTCTTTTGATATAATGTTGGATCCGGAGGATATTATCGGGTGTACCTCATATTCTGGAGCCAAAAATATATTAAAAATGTATGATATTCAATTATAACTTTTATGAGAAATCTAATTATTATTGGCGCAGGAGGTATGGGCCGTACAATCTATGATATGGCTCTTGAAAATAATGGGTATCTAAAAGATTTTCAAATTAAAGGTTTTATTGATGATGATATTCATCAGTTAGATAGGTTTGGAAATTATCCTCCAATTATTTCTACTATTTTAGAGTATGAGCCTGATAAGATGATATATTTGTTTGTTCTATTGGTGGAGAATCACGACGCAAGTGTATGGAACAATGATTAATCATGGAGGTGAATTTATAACTATGATTCATCCATCATCTCGTATTGGTACTAATGTATACATAGGAAAGGGTACATATATAGGTGCGTATACAATTGTAGCAGCTGACGCATATATCGATGATTATAATTTTATTCAATCTCATACGATAGTAGGCCATGATGTTCAAATAGGCAAGTGGAATAGGATAGACTCATATGTGATGCTTGTTGGTGGAACAACTATTGGAGAGGGGTGCATGATTCATACTCGTGCAATGATTAGTCACAATGTACATGTAGGCAATGATGTACATGTCGGAGCTTCTAGTTTAGTTATTAATGATGTTGAATCAGGGATTACTGTTTTTGGAACTCCCGCTAGAAGGATAAAATAGAGTTCCGTATTTTTTCTGTGAATTTTAATGGATTAATTGTAAGCACTCTAAATCCGGACTGTGAAGTGAAAGATTTACCTTCAGATCAAGCATAGAATATTTTTGTGAATATTATTTAATGGTATTTATCAAGAAAATAATATATAGCTTCCTATTTTGGCTAGTCTTTGCCACAAAGACTGGCTATGACAAAGGCTTCCTAAGCCGCAAGCTTACCACTTGTCAAGCCTCAAGTTTACGAGTAGGGGTAGCCGTAAGTTATTCCTTGGGAAGCCATATATAGTGCCACTTGAAAGCGATAAAAAGGTGCATCGGGAATTATTTGAACTTAATAAAATCACATTGGCAACAAGCTATTATTAAAATTAAATCATTTATAACATAACTCGGTTTAGAGCACTTTAAAGTGCCCTTTCAAGGTGGTATGCCCTAAATTGAGAATTTAAATCTATATTTTATTATGTATTTGATATTCAAACGATTGATTGATGTTCTGGCCTCATTGGTTATCCTTTTGTTTTTATTCCCATTTTTGATATTAGTTGTCTTTTTGATAAAAATAGATTCAAAAGGACCTATTTTCTATTTGCAAAGTAGAGTGGGTAAAAATGGACATCTTTTTAAAGTATATAAGTTTCGTACTATGACTAATAAGCAGAGAGATCCTAATGCTAAGCAAACATTTTGGGATGACCCTGATATAACTAGGATAGGTGGTTTATTAAGACGTTTTAAAATTGATGAGTTACCTCAAATATGGAATGTATTTGTCGGGGATATGTCATTGGTTGGACCTCGTCCAGCTTTACCTAGTTTATATGAAAAGTATGGTGACTTAGCAAATAAACGGTGTTGTGTTAGGCCGGGGATGACCGGATGGGCTCAAGTGAATGGAAATATCTATTTACCTTGGGAAAAGCGTTTGCTTTTGGATAGTGAATATGTTGATCGTATATCGTTTATGTTTGATTTGAGAATTTTAGTTAAAACAGTTGCGATTGTTTTACTTGGAGAAGATAAATTTATAAAGAAATGAGAGTTGGGGTAATAGGCAGTGTAGGCAGTAGTTTGTTGACATTGCAAAAGCTGGTTGAATATTCATTTAATATTGTTGGAGTTTGGGGCTATGAGCCTCATTCTACTTTAAATGTAAGTGGGTATTGCTCAATGCGTAAGTTGGCCGAGGATAATAAAATATCTTATTATCCTTTTGTGAAAATAAATTCTAACGATATTAAAAGAACAAATTAGAAAGTCTTCGGTAGATATTCTTTTTGTGGTTGGTCTATCACAGTTTGATAGATGAGGATATTATTAGAATGCCTAGGTTTGGATGCGTAGGTTTTCATCCTACAAAGTTGCCGAAAGGACGAGGTCGTGCTCCTATGGCATGGCTTATTCTTGATAGAGGAGAGGGCGCTGCTACATTTTTTAAAATAGATACGAAGGCTGATGAGGGTGATATATTTGTGCAGGAACCTTTTTGTATAGATGATAAGGATGATGCTTCTTCAATTGGCATCAAGTTGAAGGAGGCTATGGTACGGGCTTTGGATCGTTGGCTTCCTTCTTTATCTTCTAGTGGGTTAAAAGGTATCCCACAGGATGAAAAGGCAGCGACTTATTATGCTAGGCGTGCTCCTTTGGATGGTTGTATAGATTGGTCGAATACGGCAAAAGATATTGATCGTTTGATAAAGCTAGTACATCGCCTCATCCGGGGCTTCTCTTTTTATAGAAATAATAAGGTTCTGATATGGAAATCTAATTATTATGCTTCTGGATATGCGAAAGGTGTTATTGGCCGTGTCGTAAATTTCA
>ENA-OQDF01000655-OQDF01000655.1-human-gut-metagenome-genome-assembly--contig:-NODE-655-length-14517-cov-2.270049_pt1 | contig 14517 bp, 13 predicted proteins | sample MGYA00242769_ERZ504597 | MGnify/ENA primary metagenome ERZ504597 (study PRJEB26092, sample SAMD00036305) | human gut metagenome | host: Homo sapiens | study: EMG produced TPA metagenomics assembly of...
CTGGCTTTCGAGGAATATTTGCTGTCTCGCCATGCGAAACGTCAAACAGACCCGGGAAATAGCGCTGTTCAACTTCGCGCACCCTGCTTCGAATTTATTTGACATAATACCCAGCTTGATTCCCTGACCTTTAAGCGTCTTGAGCGTTTCCTCCATACCCTCAAAAGGCTTCGTTAATTTGATGCCGTATTCGTCATACAGATCACAAAACAGCTTTAGTGCTTGCTGCGCTTTTTCTTCAGAAGTTCCCTCTGGCACCGCTTGCAAAATAAGAGACAAAACACCGTTACCAACAAAGTACGTACTTCGTCTTCGGTTCGTGTAGGATATCCTTCACGCTCCAGCACAATATTGGTGAGTGCCGTTAAATCAGGCAGCGTGTGCAACAGCGTGCGTCCATATCAAAAATAAAGCCTTTAAAACCAGAACGAGTCATATTTCAAACGTCCTTACCTGTTGTTTGTAAGCAATGTTGTTTTATTATCGCTCAATTCACTATCAAGACCAGATGGACTTAGCAAGCTATACAAACGTGAAACAAAATACCCATGGTTGTAACTAAATCGATTCCCGTCGCTTAAGTTTCTGCCTAACAAAAGAAAAACGGCAATGACAGTTAATCATTGCCGTAAGTTTTTGGAGAGGGCGACAGGAATCCCGCGTCACAAACTTGGGTAATAACCATTATAAAGGCTTCTACTATCAGAATAGACCTTCCGCATGACTTAATAATTAATCATCTAAAAGCGGATTGTGGACCATGCGCAAACCTCTATCCAGTCCCGCAACTAAACCAAGAACACTAAGAAGGTATTTGCCCAAGGAGGCAAGGGGAATGTTGGGAGCGGAGTGCCAAACGAAAATCCCAGCATTGTAATAGCTCCCAGCAACCCGTTAATTAGGTTAGGAATCTGAGTTATGAGCGCCACAACAAGCACCAACCAAGAAGAAGCAGCAATTGCTTTACTTACGTCCGGATGATTCTGCTCAAATAATGTCCGCTTTGCTTCAGCAGTGCCAGGAAGCGGAGTGAGCAATCGGGTGCCTTGCGGGCCAACCATACGCGCATATTTCATACCAAACAGCGCCATCGCCGCTTCAATACGCACACCTGATCCTAAATCGAATACCACAGGCGAAACCCCTTCATCAACCAGAAACCCGTCACGATAAAGACGCACCTTTTCGCTAAAGTCAAAGAAATCAACTTCGATCACATAAATCGCGTCTTCAAACTCTATTCCATACAATCCGCGCCACAATGTCTCTGCCGACTTTAATTCCTTTAGTGGATACCTTCGAGCTTTTGTCCAGTTTTTTCACCCATTACGCCAGCAAGCCTATCTCATTCGTTATTAAAATACAAACGTATTATAATACACTTGTACTAAAATAAAAGAGCGTAAGAAAGATACGAGGAAAGACGCCAATCATGCCCAAAATTGTTGACAGTCAAGCACGCCGTGAAGAAATCGCCCACGCCGTCTGGTCAATAGCAGCACGAGAAGGTATTAATGCCGCTACCATACGCGCGGTCGCTGCAGAATGCGATCTTTCCGTAGGAGCCATTCAGCATTCCTTCAAAAGTCAAGCATCCCTCCAGCAATTTGCTATGGAAATTATCGTGCAACGCATTAGTCATCGCCTTGACACATTTAAAGAAATACAAGAAAAGCCAATACGCTCGGTAGTCGTGGCAGCACTCCTGCAATTGCTACCCCTTGATAACAAACGTGAACTTGAAGCACGGGTTTGGATTGCGTTTTTCAATGCCGCACTCACCAACAAAGATCTTGCACCCTACGCTACTGAAATCGATTCACTCATCACGCTGTTTTGTCGCAACTGTCTTGCCTGCCTTGAAGCCCCTTCCAATAACCCTGAGCCTTATAAGACAAATGCGCCATCTTTAGATGAACGAGCCATTACCTTACACGCTTTGCTCGACGGACTTACTCTGCGCATTCTTACCAATCCATCATCAAGACGTCGCAAAGAAGCGCAGCAAGCCATCGAAGCATATATTGATACGCTTTAGACTGACACTATCCATTCTGCTATACCTACTCAAACGCCCACTGGCAAGCTCATTAAATTTCGAAGAAGATTGCGCGGGAGCTTTATAAGAAGAAAGACCTAAAAGTTCCGCCCCCTCGCTCATAGGAAGCCAACTTGTCATACCACTTCAACAAAACCATTTCTTTCACTAAACAATGCCATAGAGGCTGGATCAAGATCGGTATTTCTGGTTAAATCGACAAACACCATCGACAAACAGGTCGTGCCACGCCCTGCCAAACCAACCTTTGACCTCGCAGAAAGCTCTCATAATAATTCCGCATTATCTTGCTTCGGTAACTATCGGGAACAGTATTCTGGTTTTACTCACAGCGTTAAGGATTAGTTTTCCCATGGTGTGATAGCAACTTTTAGGCAGTTATCCTCACGACGCTCAAAATAGCGATACGCTTCCTCGATATCATTTAAGGCAAAGCGCTTAGAAATCAAACATGAGGTATCAAGCTTTCCTTGTTCGATAAGCACCATTACCTCATCAAGTCTGTCTGCATCAACACCTCCTGTTTTGAAGGTGAGATTTTTTCCATACATGAAAGGAAGCGGCAGCACTTGATTTTGCTCGTACATGGCAGAAATCACCACAGTTGCACTAGGCGAGCAATGCGCCATGCCAGTTCAAACGTATTCTTTCCCCCTGCTGCCTCAATAACACAATCAGCGCCTCGGCCATGCGTAAGTAAGCGAACAACCGCTTCTATCATCTCAGGAGAAAGCTGTGAAGGATTGATTGTTTTGTTAGCCAACCCTTGTTCAGAGGCAAGCCGTAAACGATGATCGTCTATATCAAGCGCAATAATTTGGGCAGGATTTTCCAAGCGAGCACACATCATCGTAGTTAAACCTACTGGTCCAGCGCCTATCACCGCAACGTCGCGCCTTCTTCAATATCGGCAATGCGAGCGCCCCACCAGCCCGTAGCAAGAATATCACCCACAAACAGAGCATCTTCATCGCTTACCGTATCAGGAATTTTGGTACAGGTATTTTGAGCGAAAGGAACGCAAACAAATTCAGCTTGGCAGCCATCAATGCGACAACCTAATTCCCAGCCGCCTTGTTCGCAGTTATTTACCCAACCATGCTGGCAGAAAAACATTCCCCACAAAAAGTTTCGCAGCTAATTGCCACGCGATCACCTACATGCAACGATGTCACATCGCTGCCTACTTTTTCAATCACACCAACAAATTCATGGCCCAAAACAGTGTTAGGCACCGCACGCGGAACTACCCCTTTAAGGATATGCAAATCGCTTGTGCAGATAGTTGAACGAGTCACTCGGACGATTGCATCACTTGGCTGTTCAATAACAGGATTTGCGCGATTGACAAGAGAAATCACTCCTGCACCATCATGCACTAATGCTTTCATGAGCCCTTCTTTCGCTAATGTTTCTTGTGAAACACTATATGCCACAAGCGCCCTGAAATGCAGTTATCTAAGCAAGTTGATGAATAAGCGCAGGCAACTCTAAGAAATTATGAATAATCGCATCGGCACCAGCAGCACGGAAGGTTTCAGCTACCTGGTTGCACGCCGCCTCACGATCAGCATCGCTCAAGGCTTCGTATTCTTCCTGTGTCAACGCCATTTCAGAGCTGCCCTCAATAACGCCAATGGTAAACACTCCTGCGTTCTTACCTTCTTTGATGTCCGACACTGTATCGCCCACCTTGGCAACCTCATCAACAGACGAAATACCAAGCGCCTCCATGTTACGAAATACCATATAAGGATACGGACGCCCTTTGCCTTCAGTGGCATCAGGGGTAATCATAAAATCAGGAGCATAGCCTGCCTCTTTGGCGGCAGGAGCAACAATGGACATCATTTTGTCGTTGTAGCCGGTGGTGGAACCAATTTTGATACCCCACTCACGCAGGCAAGCCACCGCATCTAATACAAAAGGCTTTGGTTCGGCAAATTTATGCAAAATGGACAGCAAGCGTTCCTCGTAGGGTTCGTAAAGCTTATGAACATCATCTTCGGTAGGCTTTGCTCCATGGACACGTTCCCACTCTGCTTCGATTCGCTCCATGTGAAGCATGGTGCGAATATGGTCAATTTTCAGCATACCCATTGGTTTACGAGTTTCTTCCATCGTGGGTTCTACTCCTGCAGCTTTAAAAGTTTCCATAAATGCCTGCACAGGAGCAAAGCAATCATAATCTACCGTGGTGCCCGCCCAGTCAAAAATAACCGCTTTAATCATGCGAGATTTCCTTCCTTGATAAGCACAAAAGCGCTCTTAATCTTGATTTAAGCTCTCCTTACGAATTGACATTACTTCTGTTCTTTGAGAAAGTCGCAAAATGCCGGTCACGTTCAGGATGTCGCCTGGATATATCTCTCCGATATTGCCAATGCGTAAGGTGTCTTCATCAGTCATTTTTCCAGGATAGATAACATATCCACGATCTTTGATGTATTCATACATATCAGCAAAAGTAAACGTTGCACCCTTGGGATAACAGAAGGTGGTAATAATAGGACCTTGGTACTCTTTAATATAAGGCTCAAAACCTAGCTCGCCCATGCGCTCGATCAGAAGGCGATTGTTTTCTGCATAGCGTGCTGCACGAGCAGGTATTCCCCCTTCCTCGTCCAGCTCACGCAAAGCTTGAGCGAATGCAAGAACTACATGGGTAGGTGATGTATAGCGCCATTTTCCACCATCACGTTCCATAGTTTCCCACTGCCCATACAGATCAAGAGAGAGGCTTCGAGCTTTACCTTTGCTTGCCTCCAAAAGATCGCGACGACAAATAATAAAGGAAAAACCCGGAACGCCTTGGATGCCCTTATTTGCACTGCTGACCAAAAAGTCGATACCCCAGTCCTCGACAGGAATATCTACGCAAGCAAAGCTAGACATCGCATCAACGATAAATACCTTTCCTGCTTCTTTTACTACACAACCTACAGCTTCAATATCATTCAATAACCCTGAAGTTGTTTCGCTGTGAACCATTGCAACGTGAGTAATCGCAGGATCGTTCTGAAGATATTCAGCTACCTTTTGCGCATCAGGAATCTTGGTAAATGGTTCGGCATATTCAACAAAAGGTACGCCTGCCTGACGGCATATTACTGCCATACGAACACCATAAGCACCATTTGAGCAGATCAGCACTTTTTCGTCAGAACCAACAACGTCCGTCAGTACCGCTTCATCACCAAACGTACCACTACCTTGCATAAGTACCGTTGTGTAGCGATTCGCATCAACATGCGCCAACTCAAGAAGCTTTGCGCGAATTTGCTGAGTAATCGCTTTACTTGCCATTTTTAGAGAGAAAAACCGGAAATTTGTTTTCTACGGAATTCCACCTCATCGGTTCGATTCCGTCGCTTAGGCTTCAGCCCAATAAAAGAAAAACGACAATGGCGATTAACCATTGCCGTACGTTTTTTGGAGCGGGCGACGGGAATCGAACCCGCGTCACAAGCTTGGGAAGCTTGGGTAATAACCATTATACGACGCCCGCATTTCAGCGAAAAAAGTATACCGCATGTGTCCCTGGGTTTGATAAAAATCCTCCCTGTTTTCAATAATCCTTTTGAGAAGGCTTTCTCTTTGTTGTTTTTATTACACCAGTTAGAGAACAGATTATCTTAGGACGCATCTTAAAAACTTTCATTCCTCGTTATTTTATTCAGTACTAATTCACCGTTTCTTGCGCTAATTTACTATTCCGTCTCTTAGCACCTCAATCTTCTTCCCAAGGCGTTATTACAATTTTTAGACAATCACCTTCACGTTTTTCGAAGGCTTCATATGCCTCCAGGATATTGTTAAGACTAAACCGTTTCGAAATAAGACACGAAGTATCGAGTTTTCCTTGCTCAATTAATGCCATCACCTCGTCAAGACCACTCGCATCAACACCACCCGTTTTAAAGGTTAAATTTTTCCCATACATAAACGGCAGAGGCAAAACTTGAGGTGCTTCATACATAGCTGAAACGACAACGGTCGCATTTGGGCGTGCGATTCGCCATGCCATCTCAAAAGTATTCTTCCCTCCCGCAGCTTCGATAACCACATCAGCACCACGACCATGAGTAAGAAGGCGAACTACCGCTTCTATAGTTTCGAGCGACTCATGTGATGGATTGATAGTTTTGTCTGCCAATCCCTGTTCCGAAGCAATACGAAGACGTCTATCGTCGATATCAAGAGCAATAATTTTTTCGGGATTTTTGAGCCGAGCGCACATCATAGTTGTAAAACCCACAGGACCAGCTCCAATCACCGCAACGGTAGATCCTTCATCAATCTCAGCAATTCGAGCACCCCACCAGCCTGTTGCTAATATATCTCCCAGGAACAAAGCATCTTCATCTTTTAGCGAATGAGGAATAACGGTGCACGCATTATCCGCAAAAGGAACACGCACATATTCCGCCTGGCAACCATCTATTCGACACCCTAATTCCCAGCCTCCTTGCTCGCAATTATTTACCCATCCATGTTTGCAGTAATAACATTCCCCACAAAAGGTTTCGCAGTTTACCGCTACGCGATCGCCTGGTTTGAGTTTTGAAATTGACGAGCCCACCGATTCAACAAGTCCCACAAACTCATGCCCAAGCACCACATCAGGAAGCGCACGCGGTACCGCCCCTTTTAAAATATGCAAATCACTGGTACAGATAGTAGATCGAGTAACCTTGATAATCGCATCAGTCGAAAGCATCAATTCTGGCTTTGGTCTGTCTACTAACGAAAGGGAACCTGCCCCGTCATGAATTAATGCTTTCATACCTGTCTCTTTCCCGTTATTTAATCTTTTCAACTTTTAGTGTTCCTGTATTTGGTTCCATGTATACCTTGATCTTAATACGTTAATAGTACCTTCTCTTTTTCTTCAAGTTTCGAATCGCTCTACACTTGTTTAACTAAAGAGCTAATCTTTCAAAGAGTCGTTTCTCTTAACCAAACGTGGTACCATACTTGCTTCAATACATCACATTCTTGTAAGACTGCATACGAGGGAGTTTCTTTATGAATAACACTATCTACAACAGAAAAGTTGCAGTAATTGGATGCGGCTTTGTGGGGTCCACTTGCGCGTTTAGTCTTATGCAATCTAGTTTGTTTTCAGAAATGGTTCTTATTGACGTAAACACCGAACGAGCGAGGGGGAAGCGCTTGATATTGCTCATGGAGTCCCCTACTACAGTCCTATGAATATTTACGCGGGTACTTATGAGGATTTAGCTGATGCATCTATTGTAGTAATCGCCGCAGGTGCGAATCAAAAACCCGGAGAAACTCGTCTCGACTTACTTCAAACCAATGTCACTATCCTAAAAGAGGTAGTTTCCTCAATCATGGAACAGAATTTCAACGGCATTATTGTCGTTGTTTCAAACCCTGTCGACATTCTTACCCAAGTGGTCATGAAACTCTCAGGTCTCCCAAAAGAGCGGGTTATGGGATCCGGAACTGTTTTGGATAGTGCACGCTTGAAGTACATTTTGGGACATACCCTTGATGTAGATCCCCGACATGTTCATGCCCGCATTATCGGAGAACATGGAGATAGTGAATTAGCTGTGTGGAGTTTGGCAAATATCTCTGGTATACATATTGATGATTTCTTCCGCCTTCGTGGTTTCGACAATCCTCAGGCGACGAGAAAAGAGATCGAAAACGAAGTTCGTAATAGCGCATATGAAATCATCAAAAAGAAGCGTGCTACGTATTTCGGTATTGCTCCCTCTGTCACCCGCATCTGCGAAGCGATAATTCGAGATGAGAAGTCAATTATGACAGTATCGAACTTTGGACCGAACTTCAGGGAGTACATGATGTGGTTATGAGTATGCCAGCGATCATCGGCAGCTCTGGTGTTGAATATCAAATCCCCTTAAATCTCAATGATGAAGAGGCTCTTCATTTAAGAGAATCGGCTCAGACCTTAAGAAATATGATGGATCAAATTTCTTTCGAGTAATACCCCTACAAAACGAGTACCTCAACAAAAAGATGCTGCGAAACACAAACGATACGACAGATCAGAATTCTATTCTCTTACCTGGTATTAGGTATCGGAATTAGCAGCACTTCTTGACCGCCAATCCGAAATTAATTCCACTTTCTGGCAGCTAACACTTTTTTGGCGCTAACCTAGAATTATCTACACTTTTTGGTTATTAACTTTAAATAGGCTAGAAGCAAAAGCTTCTAGCCTATTTTTGAAATTCGAATTCTTGCGTCATGTCTCTTTAGTAAATAAGAGAACTCGGTGCAGAATCTTGCTCTATATAGATTTCAAAATCGCCATGACAAATTTCGAGGCATCTTTCATCGCTTCTGGATCGATATTCTCAACAATATCGTTTTCCGCCGAATAAAGCGCAGTATTGCCATCGCCCATACCTGCAACCGTAAACGCTGAATGCCTCGCGCCATCGCAACAGTCGCAGGAGTATCACGTCGTCCTAAAGGAGAAGTTCGATACGTTACCCCTGAGCGTTCACTTGCTTGACGAACAAAACGCTTAATACGCGAAGAAGGGCGATAGGTTTTAAATGTCGAGCTTTCCTGCTCGATAATTGACAAGGTTCCAGCGCCAAGAGCCTCCAGATTTATGATCACGGCGCCCTTCATTTCATCTGCATGCTCATCTAAAAATGCAGTGATGCCCGAATGTGAATACTGCTCAGAACCAAGAGCAACGAACCAAACTTCTGTATCGATATCAGGATGACGGAAGTCTTGCAATTTTCGTAACTCGCGATTTATTTGCTCGGCAGTATCTCTGTCTCCATCCATGCGAACCGCAGGATTAACCTCAACCAAGTTGTCTTCACCCTCGGAGTACCCTTGATCCTCATACACATCCATAGGCTCTTGAGAGTCGGATAAATCCATTTCGGAACCGCGGCTCTTCTTTAAGCGGCTAAGCGAGAAAGCACCACCATTCCATCCTCGACGATTATCAAAATCTGTATCGTGATAATCAATATCGACAAAACCATCGTTGTTTGCTCGAGGAACCTGCGTAGTAGCTTGAGCATTGTCGGTTTCCTCCTGACGGAAACTTGACCAATCTCCTCGTGCCTTTCCTACACTGCGTGCATCATAGGAATCGTCTACGTCTACCCAGTCATTAACTGAAACTTCGTCTTGCTTATTCTTCTTTTTCTTTCGGAATTTACCAAACAGACGCCCCGCACGTGACTTAGGCATATCCACATAACCACGCCCTGCATAAGCGCCCGTTTCGGTGTAGTCTTCGTCATAGGCAGAATCATCAGCATCGTCGATATAGCGTTCTTCCGGATCAATATCCGCAACCAATTCATCTCCCACAGGAGCAAATGAGCCCGTAGCACCAACAGTGGAAAAAGAGCCTGTTGCTGAAACTGCAGAATTCTTGTTTGTTTCCTCACCTAATGACGGTAGATTCAAGCCAAAGGAATCCTTTTTATCTCCCTCGGTAGCAGTTGATTCAGCTCCATCGATTCGCGGCAACATATTTGATAGAAGTGCCTTTGAACCTGCTTTGGTGTTTTCATTTGTTTCCGCCATAGGTGCGCGTTGCTTAGAACCTTCTGCTGTATTAGCGTGAGGCGCCATTACGTCGGGCAAAACAATAACTTGCCGTTTTGGAGCATCTTTTTCTTCCTGCTGAGCATCCAAAGGTATTTGAGGAATCATAGATTCCATACCAACAATCGGAGAAGCAACTGGCGCTTCTTTATTTTCAGGAGCTGGTTCTATAACTGGCTCGTGAGAGCTTGCTTCCTGAATTGCCTCTTGGATTCTCTCCGAAGATACTTTTTGTGTTTCTGCAACATCTACACGCTGGTCAATAAAGTCTTGAGGGTCATATCCTGATACTCCATAGAAGGAAGATTTATCAAAAGCTTCCTCTTCGGAATATGCTTCTTCTTTCTCTTTTTCTTTATCCATGAACTGCGAAACATCGATAGGAGATATAGCAGCTGTTTTGTTAGGTGCAGGAACCTCAGGGACAGGAACCTCTTCTTGTACCGATGGTGTCTGTTTAAGAGGTTGTTCCTTTTCTAGCTGTTCGGTAGCACCTCCAGAAACAACGTCTCTCTGACGAACGGGGCTCTCTAAATTGTCATCGAAAGAACCATCATATTCTGTAGAGGATACAGACTCCTCTTGTTTATGGTTAGCGATAGATTTCAAACGTGAAGTAAAAGAACGAGAAAGACCAGCTGCTTTACGCAAAGGCTGAGAACCACCACGTCCTAATCCCGTGCGGCTCGAAGAAGGAATACTATTCTCTTCAGACTCGCCACTACTCTTCGTGTTTTCATCAGAGGCATCGGAAGGAATAATTTCCTCGGAAGAAACAGTGATTCTTGATTCTTCTTTTTCTTCAACAGGAAGAACCACGTTGTTTTTAGCTACTTCCTGTTTAGGAACATTCTCTTCAAAAGAGTCTTCTTGTTGTTCTGCTGACAAATCTTTTACAGGCTGCGCATTAACGACCGTTTCTTGCTGCTCTGCTTGAATAGGGGTCTGTTCCTCTTCGGAAACTTCCATACTATTAAGCGCTGCCTGCGTTGAAGCAGAAATATGAGGCGCTTCAGTTAACTCAATTTCAGAACGAAGAGCTGCTAAACGAGAGGCTAACTCTGGGTTATCGCTCAAAGGCTGCTGCTCTTGAGCCTGCGCTTCTCTATATACTCTTTCAGCTTCCACTTGACGCTGTCGTTCGTTTTGATTCTCCATCAAGTGTGCAGCGACAGTGTCAGCATAGCGAGAACGGGCAACTCTATGAGGCTGACTTCTTCAGGCTTGTTTTTCCTTGCTTTTGCTTGTGCAGCTTTCGCCCAAGCAGGCGTCTTATCCACCGACCCACTATATGCTGTACTTGCTACTGCTGCACCGTTATTAAGAGTCGATAAAGGTGCAGGACGCTCGAATGAAGAAGTAGGTACTTCTTCTGAACCTTCAGAAATATTCTGTTCTCGCATTTCCATTCGCTGAGCATCTGCAGCTTGATTTTCTTCAAGTTCTCTATGTTCCACACGATCGCGAGGAGAAAGTTGCTCATCCGCTCTTGTGTCTGAATCGAAATTTTCCTCTTCCATGGAAACCATAGTACGAAAACGACCTGGTTTTTCGGTTCTTACTTGAGGAGTTTCACTTACTTCAAAATGAACACTTGAAATAGCTTCTTCATCAACAGGCTCTAATCCTCCGCCTTTGACCAAGCGTGAGGAAATATCAGTAACGGGAACCTTGTCAGTAACAGGCTTTCCCGTTAATGCAGCAATGGCAGCCTTTGCTGCTGCAAGCGACTCCTGAGGATTCGCCTGAGAATCATATTCAAGGGAAGCCCCTTCAGGCACGAGTCCCGCTTCACGAGCTGCCGATTCACCATGAACATACGTACCTTCTTGCTTCGCACGCTCCATGCTTCTTCGTTGCTTACCAACCGTTTCCTACCTGTCGCGCAACATCCAACAACACTGATACGCCTGCAGCATTATTATTAGCTGACTGACTATAAGGTGCAGCTAAATGAAGCGCTGCACGAATTAAGGGGATAACAAAGAGCACTGCGCACACTACAAGCAGCATGGTAATAATTGAAGACAGAGCTCCCGTATCGGTAGCAAACAGGGTCATGCGCAAAAATAAAAGCAATGTTGCAAGTGCTAAAGCAATTGCTGAAGCTTTTTGAATATAGGGTAAGATACCCGCAAACGGTAATTCTTCTTCTTTAAGCACTTTACCGGTATCGTAATTCGCTACCAAAATAACTTTACGACGACGAGCTACTCCCCCTAAGGGCGTTGGCTGGTATTTCGCCACTACATTTTGGCTAGCACCCGTACGTAAGAAACGAGACAAAACAGGCTTTTGAAATAATTCGCAAGCAAACAATGCTGTTGCTAACGCTACCGCAATAAAGCACGGAATAACAGCAATGGGCAGAACAATGGATACGATAACAGCAACGAGCGCTACACCAAAACAAACTAAACTAGGTATCAGATAGTTGGTAACACACTGAAAATCTTCGATCACTGCAGGAAATCCTGATTCCTTTTGGATTTCTTCCGCTAAATACAGTGCTGCTTGTTGTTCTTCTTCCGTTCCTGCTGGATGAGGACCGATCTCTTGAGATAGATGAACAACATCATCCATTATTTCAGCCATGAGAGCCCCTTTAATTATGTTATGTGCGCTTACACGCTTCAAAGCTAATCAGTATACAGACCTTATAAGTATACGCCATTTATATACTTCGTCTTACAACACAGGTTATATATAAGCATCTTGGTTGAACCTGTTCGCCTATTTTTCACAATTTCGCTACACGGATCACTTTTTTACTTCATCAATACTTCTAAGATTGCTCGGTTCCTAGATACTCTCTCAAAAATGCATCGTGCGTTGCTGCGTCAGAGCGTGCATTTTCATACTCTTTAATAAGAGCATCTTGATTGGTAGCATAACTATCAACTACTAATTGCGTGAGATCAGAAGGAAGTTTTTCTGCCAGCGTAGTAGCTTCAGCATCAGCTTGGTTATAGGCATCGTTATGGGACTCTGCCGTTGACTTATCTTGAATTAAAATTGCTGCGTTTGAAGCAAGAGCTTCACCTGCTGCTTGACTTTTTAGGTCGAGGTACGCCAATAGATCATCAAAATTCGCTGAACTGTAATAATTCTGTGCGCCCTCAATATGTGATCGGGCTTCTTCAAACTGAGCTTTCGCAGCAGTAGTATATTCAGTCGATTGTGCAACGTTTTCTTCAGTGGTGTCTGAATTACTTGTGCTGACTGAACTAACAAGCATTCCCTTCATCGATACAGCCCTGTGCTTGAGTAGCGCATCAATTGCTTGTTTTGCTGCGATGTCATCATTGAGACGTTTTTCTGCGCAATCAAGCATTGTTTCACGGGAAACAATTGTAGCTAACACGTGATCAGCTGCCTCTTTATCATACTGAGAACCTTCTAATTCATTACGCGCCTTCTGAGCATAGACTCGCGCAGAATCTAAATCCTCTCTAACCGAAGGCAGCTCGTTTAGGAGATTATTTGCCGTATTTACGGTTTCATCGTTGAAGTTTGTTTGGAAATAGTTATCAATCGAAACAGTTACCTCATCGCTTGCAGCAATAATTTCGCATGACTGATGCAACACACCAACACTGGTGCTGAGTTTAACCTGCTCCTGATAAAACCAGTATCCTCCTACCCCCAAAAAGGAAAGGCAGATAACTATTACTAAAGCAAGACTAAAACGACGGTATCGTTTACGACGTCTCTGTCGATTTTTAATTTCCGCTTGAGATTCCGCCCCAAGAAAAAGTTGAAGTTGAATTAGCAGCATTCTTCTTTGAGGTTAATTGAGATTTCTCTTGAAGAGCATGCGAAGCGGTAGAGGCATGAGACTACCGTTTGTTTCCTTTTTTGCTTATGAAGTGATGCATAAAAAGGTGAATTATTCGATTCATTTCTTCTTGAGCGCCAGAGTTTAAATCTGCTTGGTTGCTCCTCTAAATTCGCAGCTTTTGCTCCAACACATTAAGTGATAGCTCATTTGGCTTTCCTTGAGAGAATTCCTTTACGTGAAGAAATTTTTTCTCTTTCTGGCCCAAGCCTCTTCCTGGCTGCTTTTTTCCTTTATGTTTCTTCTCTCTTACCACGTAAATGCTCTCAGTTTCCCTTTAAAGAATTACGTACTGCCTCTTACTTCTCTGTATCTAGTTAATTGCCGTGATTCAAAAATACGTCTTCAATAATTTCATCGCAGGTGAGATAAGAGATATTTTTACTTGGCAAAGAATTCAAGAATTTCTTACCGTAATACTTTGTTATCAGCCTTCGATCAGCAAGTACCACAATTCCTTTATCTGTTGCTGTTCGAATCAATCTTCCAACCGCCTGTTTTACCTCGATAACTGCTGAAGGCAGAGAATAATGAGCCCACGCTCGATCATCACGTTGCTGACGCTCACATGAAAGTGGATCAGTCGGTAATCCAAAAGGAAGTTTAGGAATTACGACTCCTTTCAAGGTTGAACCGGGAGCATCGAAGCCCTCCCAAAAACTCTTAAGCGCAAAAAGACTTAAGTGTTCATCCTTAAGGAAATCATCCTTTAAACCTTTAACTGATACACCCCATTTTTGACACACAAGGCGCAAGTCATCTTCCTTGAGCGCTGGTTGAACTTTTCCGAAACACTGCTCCATTTCGCGTCTATTAGTAAAGAGAGTCAACAATGATCCCTTTTGCGCACGATGAAGCTTAATTAAGAAGGACTCTAAAGCCTCTAAATAATGCGGATCCTGCGGTTCAGGAATATCGGTAGGAACGTAAATATGCATATTAGTATCGAAATCGAAACTGGATTCAACTTTCAATACTTCAGCACGTGATTCATCAGCTTCATTAAATCCTACCGCACGATTAAATGCGTCAAATT
>ENA-OQDF01000656-OQDF01000656.1-human-gut-metagenome-genome-assembly--contig:-NODE-656-length-14511-cov-2.330159_pt1 | contig 14511 bp, 14 predicted proteins | sample MGYA00242769_ERZ504597 | MGnify/ENA primary metagenome ERZ504597 (study PRJEB26092, sample SAMD00036305) | human gut metagenome | host: Homo sapiens | study: EMG produced TPA metagenomics assembly of...
TGTATCAAAAGAAGAAAGAAAAATTTGGTCCTTTAGCTTATTATTTTAAAGGAATGACACAACTTCCTCAACAATTATCAACAAATCTTCATTTAAATGTAACTGTAGATAATGAATCTTTTGAAGAAGATGCTTATATGTTTGCAATTACAAACACTAATCGTGTTGGTGGTTTCGATGGTATTATTCCTTTTGCAGATATCAATGATGGTAAATTAGATTTAGTGATTGTAAAAAGATGTTCAATCACAGATTTAATTGCACTCATTAAAGATTATCGTTTTGGTAAACACGATAAGAGTCCTTTTATCCATTATATTCAAGGACAACATATTCACATTACTTGTGATCAAGATCTTACAATGGATATAGATGGTGAAGAAGGCACACATCTTCCTATTGATGTACATAATTTACAAAATCAATTCAATTATTAGTTCCTTTAAAATAATATTTAAAAAGAAAATCATTGCTTTTCATGATTTCTTTTTTTTGTTTAATGAATTAACTTTAAAACATCATTTTCACTTTGTATATCAAAAATAGATACTGTAAGCTTATTTAGTTTTTCCATCGTACTACTTCTTATCGTATTTTCTGTTTCTTTTGATAAATCTCCTAACTTACATCTTAATTGCATTAATAAAGTATTTTGTTTTTCTTCTAATTTACCTTCATTTCTTCCAACAAGAATACCTTCTTCACGTCCTTCACTTCTAAATCCTTCTGCCATTCTTTCCATTCCTTCGCACATATCCATCTCATCTCCTTCTACAATATCTTTAATCATATCCAAACTTCCTGTAATTATCGCTGCATAAATCAAATTATTGGTATTCATCTTTCTTTTTTGATGTAATTTTATATAGTCTCCCTTATACATTGCTTGAATGGCTTCTATAAAATAGCGTGTTTGTTCATCTTTGATCTTACTTGTATCCATTTCTTTAACATCTACTAAGATGATTTTCCAATCATTAAAGTGTTTCTTTAATTCTTCGGGTATTTCAAAATAATCACTGAGTTTTACTGGTACATTCCATTTCTTTGGTCCTGTATAAAAGGCAACCATGATTTGTGGTACTAATCTTTTATACTCTTTATTTTCTAACTGTTTTAAATATTCCAACATTTCATAGATGGCACATCTAACCACCATTGCTTGATCAACACTACTTTGATGTTCTACTCCTAGTATACAGTAGATTCCATTAATATCACTTTTAACAACAATATCTCTTCTTCTTTTTATCCTCTATTCTTTTGAATCATTGATAATAAAAGCTGTATTCATTTCATAACGCACAAGATTCTCAGGATGAATGAGTTGTTCTCCTTCAAATACAACTGAATTAATAAAAGATGCAAAACTGACATCATTACTTAAGAATGTCCGACATGCACTATCAGAGGTTACCTTATTGATGGGTATCATACACATTACCTACTTCTATTGAGTTGAAGTAACGTCATCTAGATTTATTACAAATAGATTATAACATGTATGTACTTAATATTTGTCCCAAGTTTGTCTCACAAATGTCTCATTTCTTATACTTATTTTATCTTTCAATTTTTCTTCTTTCAATGGACGTTTAGTCCAAAGAAAAAGCTATTGATGGATTAATCCATTTCAATAGCTCCTGTATATAATTGATAATATTTACCTTTTTCTTTAATCAATGATTGATGATTTCCTCTTTCAATAATATGACCTTGTTCTAAAACCATAATACAATCACTATTTTTAATCGTTGATAAACGATGGGCAATAACTAAAGTTGTTCTACCATGCATTAATTTATCCATACCATCTTGTACAAGTTTTTCTGTACGAGAATCAATCGATGAAGTTGCTTCATCTAAAATCAATGCTGGTGGATTAGCAACAGCAGCACGGGCAATCGCTAATAATTGTCTTTGTCCTTGAGATAAATTAGCTCCATCTCCTGTAAGCATTGTTTGATAACCCTCTGGTAAATGTTTTACAAATAAATCAGCATTAGCAAGTTTTGCTGCCTCAATACATTCTTCATCCGTAGCATCAAGACGACCATAGCGAATATTATCCATAACTGTTCCAGTAAATAAATGTGTATCTTGTAATACCACACCTAATGATCTTCTTAAATCATCTTTTTTAATCAATTTAATATCAATACCATCATAAGTAATTGATCCTTTTTGAATATCATAGAAACGATTAATTAGGTTAGTAATCGTTGTTTTACCTGCACCTGTCGCTCCAACAAAGGCTATCTTTTCACCAGGATTTGCATAAACATCTACATTGTGTAAAACCATACGATCATCAAAATAACCAAAATCAACACCTTCTAAACGAATATCACCTTTCATTTCTACAAGTTCAACTTGTCCATCCTTGCGTGGATGTTTCCAAGCCCAATGTCCAGTTCTTTTATCTGTTTCAACCATTTTTCCATCAACAGTTTCTACACGACATAAAGTCACAACACCTTGATCATCTTCACTTTCTTGATCTAATAAATCAAAAATACGTCCTGCACCTGCTTGTGCCATCGCTACAGCATTGATTTGTTGAGAAATTTGTCCAATTGGTTGATTAAAGCTTTTATTAAGTGTTAAGAAAGCAACAAGTGTCCCAATTGTAAGTGAGAAATGTCCATTTAAAGCAAGAATTGCTCCTACGATGGCACAAATAATATAAGAAACATTTCCTAATTGAACCGTAACAGGCATTAAAATATTAGCAAATTTATGAGCTTGATAAGCACTTTCTCTTAATTCATCATTTAATTTTCTAAAATCAGCAATAGCTTGTTCTTCGTGATTGAACACTTTAACAACTTTTTGACCTGAAATCATTTCTTCAATATAACCATTAACTTTACCTAAATCATTTTGTTGTTTAACGAAGAATTTTCCTGATAAAGAACCAAGTTTTCTTGAAACTACAAGCATTACCATTAACATACATACACTTAATACAGTTAAAGGAATATTTAAGATAATCATTGAGACAAATGTTGTCACAATTGTCATACAACTTGAAATAAGTTGAGGAATTGATTGAGAAATCAATTGTCTTAAGGTATCAATATCATTTGTATAGACTGACATTGTATCTCCATGAGGAGTTCTGTCAAAATAACGAATTGGTAAAGATTCCATATGTTCAAACATATCAATTCTTAAATCTCTTAAGAACCCTTGTGTTACATAAACCATAATACGGTTAAAGGTAAAGGCACATACAACCCCACAAGCATATAAACAAGCTACACGAATTAAAGCATGTAATAATCCACTAAAATCAGGAGAAGAGCTCTTTAATAAAGGAACAATATAATCATCAATCAATGTTTGCATAAACATTGTTCCTTGAACATTAAATAAAGCATTTCCAATAATACATAAAACAACAACAATTAAATGAATCTTATATTTACTCCATAACATCTTAAGTAAACGTTTCATTGTTCCTTCTTTCATTATTTTTCCTCCTTTCCTTTCATTTGTGTTTCATAAATTGTACGATAAATTTCATTTGTTTCTAATAAATTTTCATGTGTATCAAATCCATCAACTACTCCATCATTTAAAACAATAATACGACTTGCATTTTGTACTGATGAAATACGTTGAGAGATAATAATTTTAGTTGTATCAGGGATACGTTCGTTAAATGATTCTTGAATACTTGCATCTGTAGCAGTATCAACTGCACTTGTTGAATCATCTAGAATTAAAATCTTAGGATTTTTTAGCAACGCTCTTGCGATACATAAACGTTGTTTTTGTCCACCTGAAACGTTTGAACCACCTTGTTCAATATACGTATTATAACCATCATCAAAACGATCAATAAACTCATCAGCACAAGCTAAACGACAAGCTTCTTTACATTCTTCTTCTGTGGCATTTTCATTACCCCATCTTAAGTTTTGTAAGATTGTTCCACTGAATAAGACATTCTTTTGTAATACGACAGAAACTTCATCTCTTAAAACTTCAAGATCATAATTACGCACATCTTGTCCACCAACAACAACACTACCTTCATCTACATCATATAAACGTGAAATTAAATTAACTAAACTACTTTTAGCACTTCCCGTACCACCAATAATACCAATTGTTTCACCACTTTTAATATGTAGATCAACGTCTTTTAAAACAGCTTCTCCACTACCATGTTTATAAGAAAAAACAACATGATTGAAATCAATTGAACCATCTTTTACTTCAGTTAAAGCTTCTTGAGGAGATACTAAATCAGATTGTTCATTAATAACTTCAGCAATACGTCTTCCTGAAGCAAGTGACATGGTAATCATAACAAATGCCATAGAAAGCATCATAAGTGACATCATAATATTCATAACATAGCTAAATAAACTTGTAAGTTCACCTGTAGTAAGAGTCCCACCTACAATTGCTTTAGCACCTAACCATGAAAGCATTAAAATTGAACCATAAACAGCTATTAACATAGCTGGGTTATTATAAGATAAAACAGATTCAGCTTTGACAAATAATTTATAAATGTTTTGTGCTGCTTTTTTAAACTTTTCATTTTCATATTTTTCTCTTACAAATGATTTAACAACACGAATACCAACAACATTTTCTTGAACACTTTCATTTAAAGTATCATATTTAGGAAAAACATCATTAAAATATTTTGTGGCATGATACATAATTGTTGTAAGGATTGCTACTAAGAAAACAAAGGCAACAACGAAAATCATACTTAATTTAAAGTTGATCATCATCGCCATTGCAAGGGCACAAATAAGATTCATTGGTGCACGAATACACATACGAATAATCATTTGATAGGCATTTTGTACATTTGTAACATCTGTTGTAAGACGTGTTACAAGTCCAGCTGTACTGTATTTATCAATATTTGAAAATGAGTATGTTTGAATATTAGTATACATCGCATCTCTTAAATTAGCAGCAAATCCTGTAGAAGCTTTTGCTGCGTGATTTCCTGCTAAAAAACCGAGAGATAATGTTCCAAGGGCAATAACAAACATCAAAGCCCCATATTTTGTGACATTTGACATGTTTCCCGCTTCAATTCCTTTATCAATTAAACTTGCCATAAGTAAAGGAATCATAATTTCTAAAACAACTTCTAATGCTGCAAATAACATTGTAAGTAAAGAATCTTTTTTATATTCTTTAATTTGTTTCATTAAAGTTTTGACCATAATTTACTTCCTTTCCTATTCATTACCGAACTTATGAATATTTATAAACCTTCTTTAATGTTATTAATTAACTTATCTGAAATTTTAATAAATGCATTAATTTCATCATCAGATAAATCTTTAATTAATTGTTGATGCATTTTTCTCATCTTATCTTCAATATTACGATTGTGTTGCCTTGAAGCTTCTGTTAAAACAATCTTCTTTAATCTTGCATCATAATCCACTTCTTCTCTTGTAATCATTCCATTTTTACACATCAATTTCAACATTTCTGATGTTGTAGAACGATTAATTGAAAATTCTTTTTCTATATCTTTAGGAAATGTATCAAGACCTATATACTCTCTTTCTTCAACAAAACCAATAATCCAACAATGCATTAATGTTGCACGATCAGACGTCCCGTCTGCTTATCCATTGTTTTTCTCATAAGATTATTTAGAGTCTTAATACGATGTCCAATTGGATCTCTATACATATAACCCCCCCCCTATATTGTTCGGCTACGAATTGTATGGTAACATACATTTTTGATTTGTAAGTATTTCATAGAAGTTCATAGTTTTTCGTTGTATAATAATGAAGAAAGTGAGGAAGACAAATGGAAATTAAAGAAAGATTTTTAAATTACGTCAGTTTTGATACACAATCTGTTGAAAATTCACAAACAGTTCCTTCAACATCAAAACAATTAAAATTAGGAAAATATCTTGTTGAAGAACTTCAATCATTAGGAATTGAAAATGCTCTTTTAAATGAATATGGTGTTGTTTATGGAACAATTCCTAGTAATAATAATCATCAAGGAGATGTCATAGGTTTTATTGCCCACATGGATACTTCCCCTGATGCAAGTGGTAAAGATATTCATCCACAAATTATCAAAAATTATCAAGGACAAAAAATTACTTTAAATGAAGATAAAAAACTTTATCTAGACCCTGAACAATATCCTCAACTCTTACATCTTATTCATCATGATTTAATTACTACAGATGGAACAACTTTATTAGGAGCTGATGATAAAGCAGGAATTGCTATCATTATGCAAATGGTTGAATATCTACACACACATCCTGAATTTAAACATAATGATATCCAAATTGCTTTTACACCAGATGAAGAAATTGGTTGTGGAAGTAATCATTTTGATGTGAAATACTTTAATGCTGATTATGCCTATACAATTGATGGAGGAGATATTCACATTGTTGAATATGAAAACTTTAATGCTTTTTCAGCAAAAGTGAATATTCATGGTAGAAGTATTCATCCTGGAAGTGCTAAAAATAAAATGATTAATTCTACACGTGTTGCTTATGAATTTGATTCATTATTACCAGTTCATATGCGTCCTGAATCTACTGAAGGCTATGAAGGTTTCAATCATCTTCATGCTATTCAAGGAACTTGTGAAGAAACAACAATGGATTATATAATTCGAAATCATGACTTACAACAAGCAAAAAAACAATGTCAAGAATTTATTGACATTGTTGAATTCTTAAATAAAAAATATGGTTATCAAATTATTGATTTAACAATTACTGAAAGCTACTTAAATATGAAAGAAGCTTTAAAAGATCATATGTTTATTGTTGAACAAGCATTAGCTGCTATTAAAGAAAATGGCTTAGAAGCCTCTTGTTCACCAATTAGGGGTGGAACAGATGGTGCACGTTTAACATTTATGGGACTTCCTTGTCCTAATCTAGGAACAGGTGGTTTTAATTATCATGGTCCTTATGAATATTGTTCCTTAACAATGATGGAAAAACAAGTCGAGATATTACTTCATATTTTAAAAAATACTACTAAATAAAAAAAGTTTAGAGTTTTCGCTCTAAACTATTTTTTGTCCATTTTTCAAATTCTTCATCAGTAGCTAAAACATAATGAGTTCCATCTACTAAATGTTCAGTACCTTTTGTATAATCGACTCCACTTTCTTTATAATCGTAAGTAAATGATTTACGTACTTTTTCTACACGTGGATTAGGATGAGGAATTGCACTTAATAATGATTTTGTATATGGATGAATTGGGTTATCAAAGATTTCTTCAGTAGTTCCTGTTTCTACTAAATGTCCTAGGTGTAATACCCCAATCTTATCACTAATATATTTAACCATTGATAAGTCATGAGCAATGAATAAATAAGCAATTCCTGTTTCTTTTTGAATCTTTTTCATTAAGTTAACAACTTGCGCTTGAATAGAAACGTCTAACGCTGAAATAGCTTCATCAGCAATAATTAAATCAGGATTCATAATTAAAGCTCTGGCAATACCAATACGTTGTCTTTGTCCACCTGAGAATTGATGTGGATAACGTGAAGCATGTTCTCTTGATAAACCAACAAGTTCAAGCATTTCATAAATTTTTTCATTTCTTTCTTCAATAGAAGAATAAGATTTATGAATATCTAAACCTTGACCAATGATATCAATAACTTCTTTCTTGGATTTAAACAAGCCATTGGATCTTGGAAAATCATTTGCATCTTTGTATGTAATTCTTTAGATGTTTCCTTATTTAATTTTCCACCAATTTCTTTTTCCGTTGAAAACAATTGATCCAGAAGTTGGTTTATATAAACGAATAATACTTCTACCAGTAGTTGATTTACCTGAACCAGATTCACCTACTAAACCATAAGTTTCACCTGGCATAATATCAAATGAAATACCATCAACTGCTTTTACAGTAAAGTTTCGATTAATTTTAAAATGTTGTTTTAAATCTTTAACGACAAGGATAGGTTCTTTCTTTTCCATTATTCAACACCCTCCTTTTTCATTTTTTCTAATCTGTTTTTTAATTCAACTGGCATTTCAACTTTTGGAGCTTTTTCATGCATTAACCATGAAGCAACTTATGAGTTGTACTACCAGGTACTTAAACATTGGAGGTTCAATTCTTAAGTCAATATTTAAAGCATACTTATTACGTGGAGCAAAAGCATCACCTTTTACTTCATGTGCTAAGTTTGGTGGAGTACCTGGGATTGTATATAATTCATCATCATCTGTATCTAAATCAGGCATAGATGAAAGTAATCCCCAAGTATATGGATGACGTGGATCATAGAAAATTTCATCAATTGTTCCAGTTTCTACGATTTTACCAGCGTACATAACATTTACATAATCAGCTACTTTAGCGACAACACCTAAGTCATGTGTGATATAAATAACTGATAAATCTTTTTTCTTTTGAATATCTTGAATTAATTCAAGAATTTTAGCTTGGATAGTAACATCCAATGCAGTTGTAGGTTCATCACAAATTAAAACATAAGGATCACAAGATAAAGCAATTGCAATAACAATTCTTTGTCTCATCCCACCAGATAATTGGTGAGGATAGTTTTTCATACGTTTTTCAGCATTAGTAATACCTACTAATTGTAATAATTCAACTGCTTTTTTATAAGCTTCTTCTTTTGGGGTATTGTAATGATGAATCATTGGTTCCATGATTTGATTTCCAATTGTCATTGTAGGGTTTAATGATGTCATTGGATCTTGGAAAACCATTGCAATCTTACGACCACGGATTTCGCTTTGCATTTCTTTTTCACTTAATTGACAAATGTCTTTTGTGATTCTTTCACCTGTATTCTCATCTGTCCAAGTGTAGTTAATAGAACCACCATCAATTGAACCATTTCCAGCCATGATACCCATAATTGCTTTAGTAGTAACTGACTTACCTGATCCAGATTCACCAACGATAGCAATTGTTTCACCTCTATATAAATCTAAGTTAACACCACGAATTGCATTAACAGTTCCACTATCAGTTTTAAAAGAGATATTTAAATCTCTGACTTCTAATATTTTTTCTCTTTCTGCCATAATTACATCTCCTTCATAGTTGGATCAAGTGCATCACGAAGTCCATCACCAAATAAGTTGAAACTTAACATTAAGATAGAGAAAATAATAACTGGAATTACCATCATGTAAGGGTAAATAGTAATTGAGTTAAATCCATCATTAATTAATGTACCTAATGAAGCCATTGGAATTGGTAAACCTAAACCAACGAAAGACAAGTATGCTTCATAGAAGATAGCATTTGGAATAGACATCATAATCATAATAATCATTTGACTATAAATATTTGGTAAAATTTCTTTAAAGATAATAAATAAGTTACTAGCTCCTAAAGTACGTGAAGCTAAAACGAATTCTTCTTCTTTTACTCTTAAAACTTGAGCTCTTGTAATACGTGACATACCAATCCATTCAGTAAATGATAAAGCCATGATAATTGTGAATAATGATGCTTTCATCACCATTAATAACAATGTTAATATTACTAAAGTTGGGATAGAGTTTATGATTTCTTGAATTCTTTGCATTACTGAATCAACTTACCTCCGAAATAACCAGAGATAAGTCCATATGTCATACCTACAATCACGTCAATGAAGATTGCGACTACAGCAATAAATAATGAATATCTTGTACCTGTCCAAACACGTACAAATAAATCACGCCCATAAGTGTCTGTACCAAAGAAATGTTCAGCACATGGCGAAATACTTGCAATTTTTGTATTGATTGCATCAAATTTATATGATGAAAACATTGGTGCAAAATTGCAAATACTGCGATAACTAAAATACAAATTAAACCGATAACGGCACCTTTATTCTTTTTAAAACGATTTAAAGAATCTTTCCAAGCAGGAAGTGATGGAGCAACAACGTCTTTAGTAATGTCTTGTTTATCTCCAACGAATTCAAAATCGTCTGGTAAAAATTCAATCTTTTCTAAATCCATTATTAATCATCCTTTCCTAATCTAATTCTTGGATCAATAATTCCATAAGAAATATCAATAATTAACATCATGAAAATGTACATTGCAGCATATAAGAATGAACAAGCTAAAATGATGTTATAATCATTTGATAAAATACTATTAATTAATAACTTACCTAACCCAGGAACAGAACAAATTTTTTCTACAACCATTGTACCTGTCATTAAGTTAACTAAGATAGGTCCTAAAATTGTAATTACTGGGATTAAAGCATTACGTAAAGCATGTTTGAAAATTAAGTTTTACGATCTAAACCTTTTGCTTTAGCAAGCGTCATATATTCACTTGTTAAACTGATACCATTTCAGTACGAGTAAAACGTGCAACGTTTGCAATAACACCGACAGATAAAGCTAAAATTGGCATAATTGATGATTTAATTGCATTCGATGAACTATATGAAGTTGGTAACAATCTTAATTTTGAAGCAAATAATAATAAAATTAACATTGCAAATACAAATGATGGGATGGAAACCCCAATTACAGAAATAACAGTAGCAATTGTATCCCAAATTGTATTTTTATGTAATGCAGCAAATACTCCTAAGAACATACCAATAACTGTTCCAATAATAACTGCACATAAACCATAAATCATAGATAATTTTGCAGCACTTCCTACTAAAGAAGATACTTGCATATCTTTGTATAAGTTAAATGATACTCCGAAATCCCCTGTTAACATATTTTGAATATAACGTACGAATTGAACCGGAATTGGTTGATCCAATCCATATTGTGCTTCAATAGCAGCTCTGGCTGAAGCACTTAATTTTTCATTGTTAATTGGAGAACCTGGTAAAAATTTAACCATTAAAAATAATACCATTAAAATAACGAATAAAGTAATTAACGAAATAACTAAACGTTTTCCGATATATTTTAAGGTTGAATTACTCATCTTTTTTCCTCCTTTATTTATTTAAAAAGAAACACAATACAGAATACTATATTGTGTTGTCTTCTCTATGTTCTTTTTTAGATTGAACTATTTTGATACATATTCGAATGTATATGGAACACCAACTGGTTTAATACCTAAGTTTTTAACTTTTGTATTTTGTAAAGTAGCAGTTCCTTTTTCGAATACTGGGATGTAACATAAATCATCCATCATAATTTTTTCTGCATCGATCATTAATTGCCAACGAGCATTAGCATCAGTTTCACTGCTAACTTTTCCCATGATTGAATCATATTCAGCATTTGACCAATGACCATAGTTGTTATTGTTGTCAGTTAAAGCTAATGTTAAGTAAGTTGTAGGATCACCATAGTCAGGTCCCCAACGAGTTACTGATAAATCGAAATCTCCTTTCTTTTGTTTATTGTAGATACGATCTTGTTTAGTAGTAGCAACCATTTCAATTTTTAATCCTTTTAAGCTAGAGAAAGCGTTTTGTAAATAAGTTGCAAATACATCCATTGGAGATTCATCTGTACCATAAGTTAATCTTAAAGTAATTTCAGATTTTCCTAATTCTTTTAATCCTTCATCTAAAGCAGCTTGTGCAGCTTTTTTGTCATATGAAGTATATGTTGCAGCTTCATCACGGAAATCTTTTCCTTCTGGAGAAATTGATAATCCTGAAGGTACGAAACCTTTAGCAGCTTGTGAACCGTCTTTTAATACGTTTTCACATAAATCTTTTCTGTTGATAGCTAATGATAAAGCTTTTCTTACATTTAAGTTAGCTAAATCACTATTTTGGAAGTTTACTGAAATATAGAATAAGTAACCTTCATTAATTTGTTTGAATGAATCATCTTTTTTGTATTTATCAACTAAGTCTGAGTTGATTGGAGCGAAATCAGTTTCACCAGCTTCGAATGCTTGAGCAGCAACTTTTGGATCTTGAACTAATTTCATTACTAATTTGTCAATTTTAACTGTTTTAGCATCATAATACTTATCATTTTTTTCAAATTCAGCTACTGAGCCTGGTTCCCATTTTGTCATAGTGAAAGCACCGTTACCTAAAATAGAATCAGCACTCTTACCATATTTATCACCTTGTTTTTCACAGAATTTTTGGTTAATTGGATAGAAACATGGGAATGACATTAATTCATCAAAGAATGAAACACGAGTAGTTGTAGTAACTTCTAATGTTTTATCATCGATTGCTTTAACACCCATTGCATCTAAATCAGCATCTGTAATATCTTCTTCATTGTCAATTTTATCCGACATTTCTTGTGCCCCTACGATACTTGCAATACCATCACAGAACATGTAGTAATATTGACCTTTCTTTTGGAAGATTCTATGCCAAGCATAAACGAAATCATTTGCTGTCACAGCATCACCGTTAGCCCATTTTGCATCTTTTCTGATTTTGTAAGTATGAGTTAACCCGTCATCTGAAACTTCAGAAGATGAAGCAACACCATTTACGACATTACCTTTCTTATCTGTTTTCATAAGCCCATCAATAACAGCATGCATTGCTGTAAATGAGCATCCGTCATCGGCATCTGATGAGTCTAAATTTTTGATATCTAATTCACTTGAATAAGTGTAAGTAGATGAATCTCCTCCTGATCCCCCACAACCAGCAAGAGTTAGAGCCATCATAGCCACAAGCTCACATTGATAATAGTTTTTTCATATTCTCTCTTCCCTTCTTAAATTATCTTTTGTGCAATAAATCGACATATTGTATACAATCTATCGATTTATTAACTTCATAATAGCGGATTAGTCTTTAAAAGTCAATACTATTTTGCATATTTGTATACAATACAATATATAAATTTATTAATATGAGAGTTTTTTATCAAAAAAGACATAATATTTTCTCTTTATGCCTTTTCTCTTTTTATTCAGTTTTTTCTACATATTCAAAAGAAATTGTTCTACATGGTTTAATAACTAGATTTTTTACTTTTGGATTTTGTAATGTTGCCGCTCCTTTTTCAAAAACAGGAATATATGCATAATCATCTAATAAGATTTTTTCTGCATCTTTCATTTCTTGCCAATGTTTATTCACATCTGATTCAACCCCTACTTGACCTACAAGTTGATCATATTCACTATTAGACCATTTTCCATAGTTGTTACTATTTGTTGATAATGCAATTGTTAAATAAGTTGTAGGATCTCCATAATCCGGTCCCCAACGTGTTACTGCTAAATCAAAATCACCATTTTTTGTTTGTTGTAGATACGATCTTGTTTAGTAGTAGCTACCATTTCTACTTTAATACCATCTAATTTACTTAAAGCATTTTGTAAATAAGTTGCAAATACATCCATTGGTGATTTATCTGTACCATAAGTAATTCTTAATGTAATTTCAGATTTTCCTAATTCTTTTAACCCTTCATTCAACAAATCTTGAGCTTGCGCCTTATCATAAAACGTAAAATCACCAGAATCTTTTCTAAAATCTACACCACATGGGCTTGTAGCTAAGCCTGAAGGAATAAATCCTTTAACAACTTGTGAACCATCTTTTAAAACATTTTCACATAAATATTTTCTATTAATAGCATATGAAATGGCTTTTCTTACATTTAAATTTGCAAGATCTTCATTTTTAAAATTTATTGAGATATAAAATAAAAAACCATCATAAACTTGTTTAAAAGAGTCATATTCTTTATATTTATCAACTAAATCAGAATTAATTGGCGCATAATCTGTTTCACCTGCTTCAAAAGCTTGTGCAGCTACTTTAGGTTCTTGGACAAGTTTCATCACAAGTCTTTGAAGTTTTACATGTTTTTGATCATAATAGTTTTCATTTTTTTTAAATTCAGCTACTGATCCAGGTTCCAAATCAATCATCTTAAAAGCTCCATTACCTAAAATTGTTTTAGCACTTTTACCATATTTACTTCCTTGTTTTTCAGCAAATTTTTCATTAATTGGATAGAATGGTGGAAAAGCAAGCAATTTATCTAAAAACGAAACGCGTACTGTTGTTTTTACTTCTAATGTATAACCATCCAATGCTTTTACACCCATAGAATTTAAATCATCATCTGTAAGTTCTTCACCAACATCTATTTTATCTGATAATTCTTGTGCACCTTGAATGCTTGCTATACCATCTGCAAACATATAATAATAACTGCCTTTTTTCTTAAAGATTCTTTGCCATGCATAAACAAAATCATGAGCTGTTACAAGATCACCATTATCCCATCTTACATCTTTTCTAAGTTTATAAGTATGAACTAATCCATCTTCTGAAACTTCTTCACTTTTCGCAATACCATACGTAATATTTCCTTTTTTATCTGTTTTCATCAACCCATCAATAACAGCATGGATAGCACGCAATGGACATTGATCATCAGCATCTGATGAATCTAAGTTTTTGATATCCAATTCACTTGAATACGTATAAGTCGAAATGTCATCTCCACTTGATCCACCACATCCTGTTAATGTTAAAACCATTAAACAATATAAAAAAAATGAAGTATTTTTCATATTTCCTTTCTCCTTTTTAT
>ENA-OQDF01000657-OQDF01000657.1-human-gut-metagenome-genome-assembly--contig:-NODE-657-length-14498-cov-2.198594_pt1 | contig 14498 bp, 13 predicted proteins | sample MGYA00242769_ERZ504597 | MGnify/ENA primary metagenome ERZ504597 (study PRJEB26092, sample SAMD00036305) | human gut metagenome | host: Homo sapiens | study: EMG produced TPA metagenomics assembly of...
CAAGATTAGGACGGGAATAATGACAGGAAACTAAAGCAATGAAGCATAAAAAATAAAGAATGCAGAATAGGAGGGAACGCAGTGAACGCAAAGGATGTTTGTCCCTGCCCGCTTCCCGGTACCGGTCATTTGCCAGCCTTTCATTATGTGCCCGTTCCTCACTCCTCATTTTCAAGTCTTTATTAGTAATTCCTCATTCTTCGTCCTTCATTAAAGCGGCTCTTCATGAGCAATGACTTTCATCTGGCAATTCTTACAATCAAACGACAAGCGGAAACGCTTGCCGTCCGTCCCAACCAAATAATAAGGTTCCCTATAGGGAGAATGTCCTTTCTGATAGGTGGGACACCATCCCATACTGAAACGCAGGCAATGTTTGCAGAACATGAGCACAGCCTCTGGAACCGCTTGTGCCTCATAGGCAGGCGCTATAGACGAGAGTCCATGCTCACGGTAAAAACTCCGGGCAGCACTGTTCATCACATTGCCCAGATAGGTCAGCGAAGTAGCTGGGAAAGCATGGCTGGTCGGTTTCCAAACAGCCAGCTCACGACGATAAGTAACACGCCGAGCCTCAATCAGCTTATCTATCACCTGCCGGCGCCAGTCTGCCACCACAGAAGCAGGAATGAACCAATTCGCAGAAAGATTGAGCCTGATACCCGACGCCTCTTCTGATAAATGCCCGGCTACCTCGAAAGGTGTATTTCCCAACTTAGCCAGTTGGCTGCGCAGGTTATCCGCCTGCGGTGTACGTGCCAACTCCTTCGGATAAGGGAAAGAAAGTGTCACGCGGTTATCATCTTCGTCCGCAGCCGTCAGGCTAAATCCGAAAGAATTATCTGCCAACTCCCAACAAACACCGATTTTGCGTTCGGAGGATTTACGGGTAAGGATACGTTCAAATTCCTGGTCGAAGTTACGATAAAGCCGGGTACGTGGTTTAATACGGGGCACTTCCCCTGCCGGATAGAGCTTGTTGCCATCCACCCGGTTGATACGGAAACCTTGCAAACGTCCTTGCTCATCCAAGAAGCAGACACCGTCTCCGTTGTGGAAAGGCTTTATGCCTGCCACCGTGAGATAGCCCCCGCGCTGTTCCTTCAAAGTGCCCATCTCCTCTCCCAAAGATTTGGGCGTATCGAACGAAGTGATCTCCCCTCCCCTTCCTTGCAGGAAGTAATGAGTGAAACCACGACTGAAACTCTTGTCCAACTGTGGCTGAAAATCGAAACGGCAAGTGCCCGAAGAGGCACGGGCATATTCCTTGCGACGGGCAAAAATGGCATCGAGTCGCCTACGGTAAGCCGCCGTCACATTCTTCACGTACGTCACATCCTTCAAGCGGCCTTCTATCTTCAAGGAAGTGGCTCCGGCATCCAGCAGTTCTTCCAACACCTCACTTTGGTTGAGGTCTTTCAAAGAAAGCAAATGCTTATTACGCACAATGGTCTTGCCATCGGCATCTACCAGACTGAAGGGTAAACGGCAGAATTGCGCACATTCCCCCCGGTTGGCACTCCGTCCGAAACAAGCCTGGCTGACATAGCACTGCCCGCTATAACTGACGCAAAGAGCCCCGTGTACAAAGACTTCGAGCGGCACGTCGGGACACGCCTCATGGATACCGCGTAATCTCCTGCAAAGAAAGTTCGCGTGCCAACACCACCTGACGGAAACCGGCATCGGCAAGGAAACGTACTTCTCCGGCGTACGGTTATCCATCTGTGTACTGCCATGCAACGGGATGGGCGGCAAATTCAGCCGCGTAATCCCCATGTCCTGTACAATCAGCGCATCCACACCGATACGGTACAATTCCCAAATCATCCTCTCTGTCTCTTTCAGCTCTTCTTCTTTCAGAATGGTATTGACCGTCACATAGATACGGGCATTATACAGATGGGCATGCTCCACCAAAGCGGCAATATCCTCCAAAGAGTTGACAGCAGCAGCACGCGCACCGAACTTGGGTGCACCGATGTAGACCGCATCCGCTCCATGATTCACAGCTTCTATGCCACACTCCAAATTCTTGGCAGGAGCCAGCAGCTCTATTTTACGTTGTTTTATCATTGTTCAATTACGAGTGACAAGTGACACGCTACTCACTCTATATCATTAATATTATACGGTGTCTCCTGATATACAAAATAATTCAGCCAATTGGAGAACAACAGATTGGCATGGGCACGCCAACGCACCAACACTCCTTTGTCCGGGTCATCGTCCACATAGTAGTTACGGGGTATCTCGATGGGCAGGCCCTTATTCAAGTCACGGCGATACTCTGTGTCCAGCGTCAACGGAGAGTATTCCGAATGGCCGGTCACGAAGAACTCACGCCCTCCACGGGCCACCGCCATATATACACCGGCATCCTCCGACTCGGAAAGCAGCGTCAATTCCGGAACCTTCTGTATATCTTCCCGGCGCACTTCCGTGTGGCGGCTATGCGGCACATAGAACATATCATCAAATCCACGGAAAATGGGATGCAACGGTTGCAAGGTACGATGTTCAAAGATACCGAACATCTTCTTATCCAGTGCATACTTCGGCACTCCATAATGATGATAGAGCCCTGCCTGCGCCGCCCAGCAGATGTAGAGCGTAGAGGTGACATGCGTACGCGCCCAGTCGAAGATTTCAGTAATCTCATCCCAATAAGTCACCTCCTCAAAATCCATCTGCTCTACCGGAGCACCGGTGATAATCATGCCATCGTACTTTTCACCGCGCATCTTGTCGAAATCCGTATAAAATGTTTTCATGTGTTCTATCGGAGTGTTCTTGGAAGTATGGCTTTTTATCTTCATGAACGAGATTTCCACCTGAAGCGGAGTATTGGAAAGCAGACGCACCAGGTCCGTTTCCGTTGTAATCTTTAGCGGCATCAAGTTCAGAATCACGATACGCAGCGGACGGATATCCTGCTGGGTTGCCCGGGAATTGTCAATGACAAATATATTCTCCTCTTTCAGCAACTCGATAGCGGGTAGTTTATCGGGTAAATTTAAAGGCATGAGTTTATATCTATGGTTTAACTTATTACTGTCTACGATTTTAGCGTGTAAAGTTAGGCAAAAAATCAGAGTGTGATAAATAAATTATAAAAGTTTTATCGATTTATCCCTCTTCATTTAACACGTTTAATTACATTTGTACCCGAAACCTATTAAAAGTTATTAAAAAATAAGATTAAAAAGCACTGCGGCATCAAGCGTGATACTGATAATTAGCATCCAAAAGCGTAAAAGACTTTTCCATACCGGTTATAGCTCTGCTAAATCCATATTTTTAAGACAAGGTTCATTGAGTATAATTGGGAAAGCGGAAAAACCGTTGCCCCACAATAATAATACAATGAAGAAACTTATTCTTGCAAGAGGAGTCTTGGCTGCCTCTTTATTCTGCTGCATGTCCTTAGGGAATACAGCTTGTGTGAACCGGATTGACGAAGAATCAGAAGCGGAAATCGAGGAAGGGACGACACCTATCACGTTCTCTATCAAAATGGAAAAAGCCAGTACCAAGTCACAAACACCGCCTTTGAAAAAGGAGACAGAATGGGCTTGTTTGCAACCACTTCCTCCGGCTCCATCAAGGGAAAACGGTATATTGACAATCTGGCCCTGGAATATACGGAAGGCTCCACACTGGTTCCCAAAAAGACAGTATTCTATCCGGAAGGAGATGTGTCACTGGACTTTATCAGTTACCACCCTTACCAAACCGAAGGGGTAGCTGCCGGTACACCCGTTCTTCCCGTATCTGTGCAGATAGACCAGAGCAATGAGAAAAACCGCGCACAAAGTGACTTCTTGGTAGCTAAAGCGCAAGGAATCACCAGTAAAACCAAATCTGTAACCCTGGAGTTCCAACACAAGCTGTCCAAACTGGCAATCTCTCTGACACCCGACGCAAGCAACTCTGCCAATGATTTGCTGAAAGCCAATCCGCGTATCATCGCAACCGGGCTCAAGACCTCGGCCGATTATAATCTGGAAGACGGGACTTTCAGTAATCTTACGGGGACACAAGACATCATAGCCTCCGGCGAATGGAGCGTCAAAGACAACAAACTTACCGGCAAGGAATTCATCATCATACCCCAAACGATAAATGATGGCAAGCAATCCTTCATTATGGAGTGGAGCGGACGTATATACAGTTGTGCAATACCCGAAGTGGAAATGAGTAGCAGCACGCAATGTATCATTAACATATCAGCCATGCAGAGCAACAGCAACGTACTGAGCAGTTTTGCCGGAAAAATCAAGGAATGGAGCAGCTCCCTCCCATCGACACCGACAATATGGAAGATTACACTGCCATACATATCTCCGCTCTCTCCTTTTCTCTTTCAAATGTGTACAGAATTTATCACGAAGGGATACCCATTGCAGAAGTCTGCAAGGAATATCTCAAATCAGCGTCATTGACTTCCAGAGCCGTTATAGCCTATCCCATAGGCGAAAATGAAAAGACCGACCTGAGCAATGGAGTCATCCTACAGCTTGCAGACCGTAAAGACACCATCTGCGGAGGAAGAATAAGCTGGAATACAGACGACTATGGATTTACCTACACTAAAGGGGAATATACCGGCATAGACAAGCTCTATATAGACAATAACCATAAGCTACTTCTGGATAAACCGGAAAACGCCATCAAAGTGAATGTGGCATGCTACACCCTTCGAGACATCAGAAAAGGAGTGTCTACCGAATACCCCATTGTCAAGATTGGAGCCCAATACTGGATGGGTAAAGAGCTCCATGCCACCACCTACCGTGACGGAGCTCCCTTGAAAAAACAGAGTGACTTGGGAACAGACAAAGCCGGATATTACAAGCCGGACAAATATGATATTTATTTTTACAATGGAGAATCCATACTGGCAGGAGAGCTGGCTCCCGAGGGCTGGAAAATTCCATCGGATGCAGACTGGGAACAGCTGAAAAACTACACCGGCAACGATGCCTCCATACTAAAAGCAGGAGAATGGCAGGCAATGGTATCCGGTGAAGTTGCCCCCGTCAACAACCATACCCGGTTCAATGCTTTCCCGGTAGGAATGTGGTACAACAAAGGACACAACAGCCCCAATAAAATGACCGCCTTTTGGAGTTGGGATCATACAAAGCATACCCTTTCGGAAAGCACCATTTATTTTCTCGGCGAAAGCGACGAGTTTGTATCAAGCACTGCCCATGTCACCGGTAAGCCCTACTATAAAGCTCTTTCCATCCGCTGTATAAAAGAATAGCCGGCAATTTCGGCATTTCTCATTTCTTTTTTGTATTTTTGTTCCCAATGTGCAAGATTTTTGCCAATCGGACAAAGATAACGAAAGAGAAATGAGAGTAATCGACCTGATAAACAGTAACGAAAAAACAGCTTTTTCCTTTGAAATATTGCCACCACTGAAAGGTACGGGCATCGAAAAGCTGTATCAAACCATAGATACGTTACGGGAATTCGACCCCAAATACATCAACATCACCACGCACCGCAGCGAGTACGTGTACAAAGACCTCGGCAACGGATTGTTCCAGCGAAACCGCCTGCGCCGCCGCCCCGGCACCGTAGCCGTAGCTGCTGCCATCCAGAACAAGTACAACATCACCATGGTGCCGCACATCCTTTGCAGCGGCTTCACCCGCGAGGAGACGGAGTACGTGCTGCTCGACCTGCAATTCCTCGGCATCACCGACCTGCTGGTGCTTCGTGGCGACAAGGCAAAGCACGAATCCTCTTTTATCCCCGTGGGCAACGGTTACCACCACGCCGTCGAACTACAAGAGCAAATCAACAACTTCAATAAAGGTATTTTTGTGGACGGCTCCGAGATGAAAGTTACCAATACCCCGTTTTCATACGGTGTGGCGTGCTATCCGGAAAAGCATGAAGAAGCCCCCAACATGGATACAGACATCTACTGGCTAAAGAAGAAAATGGAAATGGGTGCAGAGTATGCCGTGACCCAGCTCTTCTACGACAACCGGAAATATTTCGACTTCGTGGAACGTGCCCGTCAAGCCGGTGTCACCATCCCGATTATCCCGGGCATCAAGCCTTCAAGAAGTTGTCACAACTCAGCATGATACCCAAGACGTTCAAGTAGATTTGCCCGAGGAACTGACCCAAGAGGTTCTGAAGTGCAACACCGATGCGGAAGCTCAGCAAGTGGGTATCGAATGGTGCGTGCAGCAGTGCAAAGAGCTGATAGCCCATGGCGTCCCAAGCCTCCACTTCTACTCGGTAGGAGCTACAGACAGCATCAAGGAAGTAGCCAAACAAATCTACTAAACAATGGACAATCAACAGTTGACAATTGACAATAGGCAGTGTCACAAGTAATAACTTATAACTAATTAACCCGTGTTCAGTTTCAAGGACATAATAGGCCAAGAGGCAGCCAAGCAAAGGCTGATACAAGAAGTGCAGGAAGGACGTATCCCCCACGCACAACTCTTCTGTGGCCCTGCCGGAGTAGGAAAACTCCCATTGGCACTTGCCTATGCCCGCTACATCTGCTGTCCCAACCGGACGGAAACCGATGCCTGCGGTACTTGTCCCTCCTGCGTAAAATGGAATAGCTGGTGCACCCGGACGTACACTTCGTATACCCTATCGTCAAGAGCGCCAAAGGGAAAAAGGAAGTCTGCGACGACTATATCGCCAACTGGCGGCACCTGTTGCTGAACAGCCCCTACTTCGCTGAACCACTGGCTGAACGAGATGGATGCCGAAAACGGACAAGCTATTATCTATGCCAAGGAAAGCGACGAGATAACCCGCAAGCTGAGTCTGAAATCCAGTGAAGGAGGTTACAAAGTCACCATCGTATGGCTACCCGAAAAGCTGCATGAAGTATGCGCCAACAAGCTGCTGAAACTGCTGGAAGAGCCACCCGAGAAAACGATATTCCTCCTCATCTCCGAAGCTCCGGAAATGATACTACCCACCATCCTCAGCCGCACGCAGCGCTTCAACATTCCCAAGATTGAAGAAGCCGACATAGCCGAAGCTCTACAGCAGAAGTACGGAGTGCAGCCCCGCGACAGCGAGACGATAGCCCATCTGGCAAACGGAGACTTCATCAAAGCATTGGAGACCATCCATCTGAACGAAGAGAACGAACTGTTCTTCAACCTCTTTGTCAGCCTGATGCGACTCTCCTACCAGCGCAAGATACGGGAAATGAAACAATGGAGCGAGCAGCTTGCTGCCATGGGACGCGAACGGCAGAAGAACTTCCTGGACTACTGCCAGCGCATGACCCGCGAGAACTTCATCTACAACCTGCACCGCAAGGAGATGAACTACATGACGCTGCCCGAACAGAACTTCGCCACCCGTTTCGCCCCCTTTGTCAACGAACGGAACGTCATGGGTATCATGGACGAACTAAGTGAAGCGCAACGCCACATCGAGCAGAACGTAAACGCCCGCATGGTGTTTTTCGACTTCTCTCTCAAAATGATTGTTTTATTGAAACAATGAAAAGTGGCAAAATAATGAAATGCAAAGTATCAAATCGTAAATAGTAAATAGTAAATAAATAGATGATGGAATTTAAACTACATAACGGAAGCGGAGGTCTCTGCTGCAAGAGTTGCGGCAGGCAGGACAAGCAACTGAACACCTACGACTGGCTGGCAGACATTCCGGCAATGCCGATGAGAGCGAGCTGGTAGAGGTTCAGTTCAAGAATACCCGCAAGGGATATTTCCGCAACAGCAACAAGATACCTCTGGAGAAAGGCGACATCGTAGCCGTAGAAGCCACCCCCGGACATGATATCGGTGTGGTGACCCTGACCGGACGTCTCGTGCCGCTGCAAATGAAGAAAGCCAATATCAAGTCTGAGGCAGACATCAAACGCATCTACCGCAAGGCGAAGCCTGTGGATATGGAGAAGTACAACGAGGCAAAAGCCCGTGAACACTCCACCATGATACGCTCGCGTCAGATAGCCCTGGACCTCAACCTCAACATGAAGATTGGAGACGTGGAATATCAGGGAGACGGCAACAAGGCCATCTTCTACTACATAGCCGACGAACGGGTGGACTTCCGCCAGCTCATCAAGGTACTTGCCGACGCTTTCCGCGTGCGTATCGAGATGAAACAGATTGGTGCCCGCCAGGAAGCCGGACGCATCGGCGGTATCGGTCCCTGCGGACGCGAGCTGTGCTGCGCCACCTGGATGACCTCCTTCGTATCGGTATCCACCAGCGCGGCGCGCTTCCAGGACATTTCACTGAATCCGCAGAAGCTTGCCGGACAATGCGCCAAACTGAAGTGCTGCCTCAACTACGAAGTAGACTGCTACGTGGAAGCACAGAAACGCCTGCCCTCACGCGAGATTACCCTGGAAACCAAAGACGGCGAGTTCTTCTTCTTCAAAGCCGACATTCTGAGCAACCAGATAACCTACTCAAGCGACAAGAACATCCCTGCCAACCTGGTGACCATCAGCGGCAGACGCGCCTCGAGATTATCGGTTTGAACAAACGTGGCATCAAGCCCGACAGCTTGATAGAAGAAGCCCATCGCTCCGAACCCAAAAAGCCGGTGGACTTGCTGGAACAAGAGAGCCTCACACGCTTTGACCGCAGCCGGAAAGGCAAGAGTGGCGGTGACGGCAACGGTAACGAGAACAGCAACAACAGCCGTAACAAGAGAAAGAAAAAGAGTGGGAACGGTCGTCCGCAAGGAGGTGAGCAGGGTGCTCCCCAATCCAACAACCAGAGAGAACAATCCAGGCAAGACCGGCAACCGAGACAGAAACAAGACCGGCAAGTACCCAAACAAGGTGAACAGCAACAAGGCGAACGTCAACAACGGAACAATAACAACCGTCGTCCGCCCCGTAACAATAAGCCCAAACCTCAAGGTGAAAGACCTGCCCAAAATGACAAACCGGCTCAAGAATAGGAATCTCTGCCTGAAAGGTATCATACTACTGTTTGTCGCAAGCCTGCTGAGCGCTTGCGACAAACAGACCGTATACCATTCCTTCCAATCCCTCCCCACCGAGGCTGGCCGCGCGAAGACACGCTCTCTTTCGACGTGAAGGTCACCGACTCACTGACCTACTACAAACTGTTCTCTGGAAGTCGTAACCGAAGCAACTACCCCTATCAGAATCTACCTCTATCCATCTGCTACACCACCGCAGATTCCATCCCTTCCCCCGCAGACACCATACAGCTAATCCTGGCGGACAAAGAAGGGATCTGGAAAGGTGACGGCTGGGGAGGTCTCTATCAGACTGCCGTCTCCGCAGGAAGCGTTCAAATCGGCAAACCCGGCACCTACCTCTTAAAGTGGCCTATACGCTACCGGACGAAAGGCTGCAAGGAATCAATGACATCGGCATCAAACTGAAGAGATAGGAACTCCCTACTGTTCTTTATCACCTTCTTCTAACAACCATCTCAGTCTCCCACTCACGTCTCCTTGAAGCGGAAACGGGCGGGGTATCATAACTTGCCCTCTTACCTCATAGCGTTACGTCTTTTACGCCAGAATGTATCGGCCGTTACACCAGCATGTAAAGGTCGTTACAATACAGCGTAAAGGACGTTACAATGCGATGTAACAGCCTTTACATTACGATGTCAACAATGTGCAAATGCAATGTAATGATAATCAAGTCCATTCGTATGTCCCACAAGGAAACGGTCATAACTAAATTCGGCGATTACGTCCCGCATCAATCCGCAGGAAAATAAACAGCAGGATTGTGAATCCCCAAAGAGAAGAACCTCCGTAACTGAAGAAAGGCAACGGGATACCGATGACGGGGGTCAGTCCCAGCACCATGCCTATATTGATGAATAGATGGAACAAGAATATACTAAGCACAGAGTAACCATACACCCGGCCAAAGGGAGATTGCTGCCGCTCGGCCACGGCAATCAGCCGTAAAATAAGAATAAGGAACAGTAACAGTACAGCCGTAGACCCTACGAATCCTTCCTCCTCACCCACGGTGCAAAAAATGAAGTCCGTATCTTGCTCCGGCACATACTTCAGCTTTGTCTGCGTACCGTTCAAGAAACCTTTGCCGGTCAGCCCCCCGGAACCGATGGCTATCTTCGACTGGTTCACGTTATAGCCGGCACCAGCAAGGTCCTCTTCCATACCGAGCACCACCTTGATACGTATCTGTTGATGGGGCTCCAGCACTTTATTGAAGAAGTAGTCGCTGGAGTAGAGGAAACCTATCGAACCCAAAGCAAACAGCCCAATCAGAAAATAAGATAAATGCGCTCGCTTAAAGAAAGAAAGACAAGATACCCGACAACAAGTGCACAAAGCCCCACTGCACCCACACCAAGTTGAAGGGTACCACGTATTCCGAAATCAGATAAGCCACGAGCAGCACTCCCAGCGAACCGCCGATAATATTCCGCGTGGTTCCCAACGCTTTTTATAAACCCATACCATTCCTCCGGCAAAAAGCAGTACCATCAGCAACACGGCAAATTCTCCGATAGGCGTCGGCGTATCGGCAATCATCACCGCATCAAAACGGATGCCCACCACAAAGTAGACCACTGCACATATACCCGAGAACAGTACCACGCCCGGCATTCCCTCCCGATAAAGCATCAAGAAAAATGCAGAGTACACCAATGCCGAACCCGTCTCCCGCTGCAGGATAATCAGCAACATGGGGAAGAGAATCAGGAAAGCCAGCATAAGGGAGCTTTTCCAGTTCTTCATCGTAAACGAGTAGGCGCTCATATACTTGGCAAGCGCCAGCGCGTGGCAAACTTGGCAAACTCCGCCGGCTGCAAACTGACCGGCCCCAGGATGAGCCACGACCGCGACCCTTTCGTGTCGGGCGCAATGAATATCGTGACAATCAGCAACAGCATCAGCCTATATATATAAGGTAGGAGAACATGTCATAGAGGGAATCGTCCAGCATCAGCAGCACAAACCCCAACCCGAAGGAACATATAATCCAGACAAACTGCTTGCCGGCACGCGTAGAGAAGTCCAGAAAGTCACGGTCACCATAATCATAACTTGCTCCACAAACACTGAACCAGCCGAATACAATCAGCAGCAGGTAAACGACAATCGTCACCCAGTCCAATGATTTCCATATGCTATCTCTCCTCGTCACCAATTTATTTACAATTTTACGATTTACTATTTACTATTGAAGTCACTCACCGTTCATCCCTAACCCCTAATCATCATCTCTCCTCATCTCCGTAAAGTATCACCCGGTTACTGAATTCTTCCGCCCGTATCTCATTCTCGGGCGACAGCTTTCCATGCAGATACTGGTCCATCATCATGGCACCGATAGGTACGCCATACGTGGCACCGAAACCACCGTTCTCCACATAGACGGCAATGGCTATCTTAGGGTTGTCCATCGGGGCAAAGCCCATAAAGACAGAATGGTCCTTGCCGCGGTTCTGTGCCGTACCCGTCTTTCCGCAGACCTCCACACCCGGCAGGATGGCTCCCGCCATGCGGCAAGTGGCGCTACCCGTACTTCCGTCTACAGCGGCACGCATACCTTTCACCACCATTTCATAATATTCGCGGTCGATGGTGGGATAACGGGGATTGCGATAGATGCTGTCCAGTTCATTGTCTTCTATCTCCTTCACGATGTGCGGAGTAATGAAATGCCCCCGGTTGGCAATGGTGGCACCCAGATTGGCTATCTGCAAGGGTGTAGCAAGAATCTCTCCCTGCCCGATAGCGATACTGATAACCGTCAGACCGTTCCACGAGCCCCGATAGCTTGTCGTAGAACTTGGCATTCGGTATGAGGCCACGCTGCTCGCCAGGTAGGTCGGTACCGAGCGATAGCCGAAGCCTGCGACACCATGTGGTCTTTCCATACGGTAATGGCATTCTGCGGCGAACCGTATTTTTATCACCGAACATGCGGTACAATCCCCAACAGAAATAGGAATTACAAGAGGTAGCTATGGCAGGAATCAGAGACAGAGGCGAACCATGTCCGTGACATCCCACATGAAGGCCTTTATGATTGAAACCATGCGCACAAGGGAAAGTCGGATAATCTTCGTGGATAATCTCTTCCTGAAGGAAAGTCAGTGCCTGTGCCGTCTTGAAGGTGGAGCCCGGCGGATAAGCTCCCATGATGGCACGGTTCAACAAAGGCTTCCGCTTGTCCATCTGCAGCAGGCGGTGGTTCTTTCCCCGCTGGCGCCCTATCATCAGATGAGGGTCAAAGGTAGGCGAGGAAACCATGCATAGTATCTCACCCGTAGCCGGTTCGATGGCCACAATGGCACCGATTTTGTGTTGAAGCAGTCGTTCTCCCAACATCTGAAGATCAATGTCGATGCCCAACGTCAGGTTCTTGCCGGGTACGGAGGAACGGTCCAACTGTCCGTCCATGTAGTGTCCCTGGATGCGCCCGTGAGCGTCACGAAGCAGAATCTCCACCCCCTTCTCTCCACGCAGATACTTTCATAGGATTTCTCAATGCCTTGCTTGCCTATATAGTCTCCACGAATATAATAGTCATCGTTCTCAATGTCTTTCTTGGACACTTCGCCGATGTCCCCCAGCAAATGGCCGGCAGAGTTATAGGTATATTGGCGGATAGTACGCCGCTGAATATAGAAACCTGGAAATTTGAACAGCTTCTCCTGAAACACACCGCACTCTTCGGCAGAAAGCTGCGTCATGAACACCTGATGGGTGTATTTGGAATAACCGGGGTTCATCCAGCGGTTCTTGACGTCCTTCATCCGTTTGTCAAACTGTTCACGGGTAATGTTCAAGGCACTGCAAAGGTCGAGTGTATCCAGCTGCGTCACCTCCCGAGGCACAAACGTAATATCATAGGCAGGCTGATTAAACACGAGCAACTTACCGTTACGGTCGTAGATAGCCCCCCGTGATGGATATTGTATCTTGTTCAGAAAAGCGTTGCTGTCCGCGTTCTTCTTGTAGTCATCAGTCATGATTTGCAGGTCGAACAGCCGGAACACGTAAATAAGAACGATGACAATAGCCGCCGCTCCAATTACATATTTCCGCTTTTCCAGTGTATAGTCTTTCATCAATTCCTAATCCTTAATCCCTTTATCCTTTCTTTCTTATTCCCTCAACAGCCATAATACAAGTCACAGTAAGCAGGTACTTGCCGCAATTCTCAACAACAGCGTACCGATATGGGCAAAAGAGAAGAATTCGAGGGTAAGCAACAAGCCGTGATGTATCAGCACACTCACAACCAGATATTTCAGGAAAGGAAGAATCCCCATTGTACGGATGGCCGGAACCAGTGTATCCAGCGTGTCACGAGGCACGAACAGCCGCAGGAAAGTGGGGCGCAAGAAAGCCAGCAACACCGTAGCGGCAGCGTTCATCCCCGGTGTGTCGGAAAAGACGTCGACAGCCAGCCCTAAAAAGAATGCCCACAACATCAACGCATTGCGGGGAGTGTCCGACTCAAACTTCAGTATCAAGTAGATATACAGAAATGGAGTGGCATATCCTGCAATATGCACATTGTTCAATATCAGCACCTGCAACAGTACCAAGCCTATGAACCATCCTATTTTATGCAGATAATTAATTAACAACGCTAATGAGTTATAAGTTACGAGTTACAAGTTATTGAGTGTATAAGTTATAAGATATAAAGATGATTAATCCCTAATCCTTAACCCTTAACCCCTAATCCCTAATTTCTTAGTCACTTCTCGTCTGCCCTCGACTCCAATGCCTTTTGTTCATCCTGCCCGTTGCGGGAAATGACGCGCACATTGCTCACCTTTCCAAAGTCCGTAGCCAGCTTTATCTTCAACAGATACGAAAGCCCGTCGTGCGAGTCAGACATGTCATCCACCGTCCCCACCATGACACCTTCTGGAAACACGGTGGAATAGCCGCTGGTCACTACTGTATCTCCCAGATTGAATTCGGCATGCCGGGGCAAATCCTTCAGATAGGCAAAACGGGAATTACCTCCCTCCCACTTCAAATAACCGAAATAATCACTGCCCACAATCTTACAGCTGATGCTCGACTTGCTGTTCAGCAACGGAATGACCAACGAGTAATGGGGAGAGGTCTTATACACAATACCCACCACGCCATTGGCATCTACAACTCCCATCTCAGGACGGATACCTTCTGTTGTTCCACGGTCTAAAGTGATATAATTGTCAGCCTTGTTCAAGCTGTTCTTTATGACATTCGCCTTGAATATCTGATACTCCGTAGGAGCAAGCCGTTCCATGCTGTACAACCTGGCAGAGTCCAATCCTTTCTCCTTCAAGACATTTTCCAGAAACGAAAGCCGCTGCTCCAGCCACATGTTGCGGTCGAGCAGGTCTTCGTTGGCCGTCTTCAAGTGGAAATAGGAAGTGATGCCACCCGATATTTCATAAACCTTCCCCGCCACGCCATTGGCAGAGGTGAAATACACACTCTGCTGGTAATGATTAAAGCGAAATAATAAAATA
>ENA-OQDF01000658-OQDF01000658.1-human-gut-metagenome-genome-assembly--contig:-NODE-658-length-14498-cov-1.617563_pt1 | contig 14498 bp, 15 predicted proteins | sample MGYA00242769_ERZ504597 | MGnify/ENA primary metagenome ERZ504597 (study PRJEB26092, sample SAMD00036305) | human gut metagenome | host: Homo sapiens | study: EMG produced TPA metagenomics assembly of...
GTCAAGATATATTTATTTTGACGGCAAAACAGGGGATCTTTTTTTATCTTAAGTATAAATACTCTTTATTAATAGAAACGGATACGGTTGTCTTCCACCTTAGCGTTGTTGACCATAGATTGGATAGCTGGAATCCTACACGATACGCGTTCGAAGCATCCAACGCACGAATTTCCTCTGCCTCGTTGAACTCCTTACCATCTTTATTTCTTGCGTATACTTTGAACACATATACACCGTTGTTACCTTTAACCGGAGCACTTACTTGGTCAACTTGAGCCATAGAAACCATAGCGTTCAAGTTCGGTTCGATACCGATACCAGCGATACGGCGAGTACCAAAGTTCACGAACTTTACAGAGTCTACAGAAGAACCCATCGTTTCAGCATATGCCTCAACTGAAGTTAAATTCTTAGCAGCCAATTCCTGAGCGATCTTATCGCCTTTCTTCTGGGCAGCCAATTCAGCTCTCAAAGCTGGAGCGACCATATCAACCGGACGATACCCCTCGGAAATACTTCCTTCTACAGCAGCCACGACAAACTTATCACTACACTCGAAGATCTCAGAGATAGAACCTTTATCGTTCTGGAACGCCCAACGAATTACCGGACGTGAATTCTTGATAGAACCTAACAACTGATCATCCGTAGTAACCGTTGCACCTGAAATCAAGTTATAACCGGCTTCCTTCGCATTCTCCTCCAATTTAGCCATAGAGTTGTTCTTCGATACGACTGATTCAACTCATTGTAGATGTTGCTATAGGTCTTAGAGCTAGGAGATACAGTCATGTCGATATCTGCGATCTTATATTTTTCAACATTTCCTGTTTTCTCTGTTACTTTTACAAGGTGAGTACCATATAAAGATTTCACAACCGCTACCTCATTCAATGGAGTTGAGAAGACAGCCTTCTTAAAATCATCATTCACACCTCTCAAAGCGGTAACCTCTGTAAACCAACCTAGTTCACCACCATTCTCGCGGCTTGGTCTGCTGAGTATTTCTTAGCTAATTCAGCGAAATTAGCGCCACCTTTCAACGCCCCCATCAAGCTATCAGCCAAAGCTGTTGTCTCAGCCTCAGATTTACCGGCCAACATGATGTGGCTAACTTTTACTGAGTCCGGAGCGACCGTCTTATCGACTAGCTTAAACATTCTGTATTTGTCATTCTCGAATACAGGACCATAAACAGCGCCAACCTCAGAAGTCGTAGCGAATTGTTTCATCTCCGGATCCAAAGCCTTCTCCGTGAAGAAAGCGTCAACATAAGGAACCTCAGAGTTCTCGTTTACTACATCAGCCACTCTTTCAGACGTAGCCAGCTCCTCTTTCAAGCTCTCGATCTCGGCCTGTGCCTTATCATAATCCTCTTTACTCGGACGGATATCTACGGCGATATATTTAATTACCTTAGATTCTTTTTGTTTATAAAGCTCCTTGCGTTGGTTATACAATTTCTCGATCTCGCTCTTGCTTACCTCAATCGTTGAATCCGGAATCGTAGCATATGATTGCATAGCGTAAATGATATCCGAATTCTCGGCATTATCATTATAAGCTTCCTTAGCGTCCAATGAATTCGCGGAAATAGCCTTGCTCAATAATGTCGTATATTTTTGCTCCAAACGTTGACGTTTGATGTTCTTCTCCCAGAACAACCAGAAGTTCTTAGCTTGAATCAGCTGTGCCTGTTGATCTGCCGGATAGCTAGCGATATTATCGGAATCGATTTGTTTCAAGAAATTCAACAAAGCGGCCTTATCAAAAGCACCAGTCTGAGGATTCGTAAACATTTGCATTTGTTGGATCAACGGAGAGATATTCTCACCTTGAACCATATCAAACAATTCTTCCGGACTTACTCCCATACCTAATTTAGCAGTAGCCTCGTCCAATACGACCTCTTGTACCATCGCATCGAATACGGACTGGCGAATCTGTGTCATATATTCCTCGGGCAGGCTGGCTGAACCGGATTGCATCTTATACATCTCGGCCATCTCATCAACGCGACCTTGATAATCTTGAATTTTTACAACCTCTCCATCAATCTCGGCGATCCGTTCCTGTGATTGCCTAAAATAAGTAGAACCAGAGTTTAAAAAGTCTCCAATGATAAAAGCGAACAATGCCAAACCCACCACGAGTACCAGCAGTCCTGCTTTGCTTCTAATTTTTTCCAGCGTAGCCATTTATCTTTATTATTTTTAAAGTTTATTATTTCACATTTTAAGGGCACAAAGATATGAAAAAAAGGAAATTCCACAGCATATAATCCTTTTTTTTTATCAAATCCCTACTTTCATACGTACAAGTTCGATCTTCGTAGCCGTTACTTTGATTATCTTAAACGAATATTTATCGATCTGGACAGTCTCGTTCAATTTCGGGAATTTTTGATAGAAATGCAAGATAAAACCGGCGATGGTGACATAATCATCCGACTCCGGAAGATCCAACCCGAACATTTCGTTCAAGGTATCAATCTCCATCCTACCCGACAGCAAATACTCATTGTCCGATACTTTTTTAGCCACATGCGACTTCATATCGTGCTCGTCCTCAATCTCTCCGAAAATCTCCTCCACCAAATCCTCAAGTGTCACGATACCCGACGTACCGCCAAACTCATCCACGACAACAGCCAAGCTCTTCTTCTCTTGCATCAGCAGTTTCATCAGTTTATTCGCCGCCATCGTCTCCGGAACGATCGATACGCTACGGATATGCTGGGTCCAATCCTCCGGATTCTTGAAAAGCTCGGAAGAATGGATATACCCGATAATATCGTCAATATTCTCGTTATACACCAATATCTTCGAAAGTCCCGTCTCGATAAACTTAGAACGCAATTCCTCCATCGTAGCCGACGTATCACAGGCTACGATCTCCGTCCGGGGCACGATACAATCCCTCAAACGGACATTCGAGAAATCTAAGGCATTCTGGAAAATCTTAACCTCCGTATCCATATCCGAATTTTGAGGTGCATCTTCCAGACTTTGCTGTATAAAATAATCCAAGTCTACCTTGCCTAATGCCTGAGGTGAACTTTTCAAGTTCTTCACGCCCCCTAACTTCAAAATCAAAAAAGATAGCAGGGATGAGAACTTGGAGACCGGATACAGGATGATATATATAATAAATAATGGTATCGCAAATATATTGAGTGATAAATTAGGATTCAACTTAAATATGGTCTTGGGAATAAACTCCCCGGCAAACAAGATCAAGATCGTAGATATCACGGATTGGATAAAAACGATCAATGCCTCATTCGCAACCACCTTGGCTATAAACGGCTCCAATACGATTGCCATCTGAAGACCATAAACGACCAACGCAATATTATTTCCTACCAACATGGTAGAGATAAACAAATTTGGATTACGATAGAAAATACCCAGTATCTTACTGGATAGACTACGTTCCTTCTTATCCAGCTCGAAACGAAGCTTATTGGAGGAGATAAAAGCGATCTCATCCCGGAAAAGAATGCGGAAAATGCGAGGGAAATTAAAATATAAGTCAGCGTCCCCACCTTAATTACTTTTATTGAATCTATTTGTGACACATCTACCCGGCACTATCCCCTCGAGCTGTCCGGGTCGTATCGGCCGGAGCATCGCTCACCGGGAAAATACCTTGTGAGTTAAATATCTTATACTGAGTCATATCTTGGTTCGACTCAAAACCTATGCCTGTTATGATCTTATCTTCTTGCTCGATACGCATAAATTTATCAGAATAAACCTTCTCTTGCTTCTGGTCCCAGAACAATTGGGAAGTCTCAAAATGCTCCCCTTGCAGACTTTCCACCTCTACATTACCGATCAGCTCCCAAAGCCCTTTTTTATCATAATAATAGCTGTATCCGCCTTAATACTCGCTTCTGTCTGGAATAAGGTATCGAACTTCTCCACGTAGATCCTCGGGCGAAATACCAATGGGGTTCCGCCGCCTTCCCATAGATCTGCCATTCTTTCGCTTTCAAGCGATATCTCGTGATACCTGAATCGGAGATCAAGGATGACACATCCGTAGCCTTCATCGTATAAGTCTTGTCCGGGTCAAACATCAACATCAACCACCTCCTTATGCTCCTACTGCAAGAGGCAGAAACAAAAGAAGCATAACAACCACCACGAAGGTAGTTGTTATGCCCATATTTTCCGTTTTACAATGAAAACGATTGCCTATCATAATTACCGAATCGTTGTACGCTCTCCGATCCAACCACCGACAGTGAAAGGTTTGCCCTTCTCCAAATCCGGGTGCATGAAGATCTCCTCCGTAGAAGGAAGGTGAGCACGATAAGATGATATCAAAGTATTAGCCTCTTCAGCAACACTCGGATCTACCTGTTTCGCTTTCTCAAATTTATCGATAGCGGCATTATAAGCAGCTCTTGCCAACACTCCATCATTCGGGAAGACAGATTTAGAAGTAGCAGCATACATCTTGCCGATCAATAAATAAGCATTGCCATAGTTAGGATTTACCTCCAAAGCTTTCTGGCAATATTGTCTAGCCTTTGAATAAGCATTTTGCTCAAACAGCAACAATGCGATCATATAATAATCATCAGCTTTTGAAGTCGCGTCTGTTTCTAAATTCGCGGCCTCATCAAAGTATTTAATAGCCGTATCATAATCCTTTATCTTAACGGCTTTCTTTCCTAGCCCAACAGCACCTCGGCACTAGGTTCTTGACGATAAGCATAGTCTGATGCCAAAAAGTAAGCCTCGATTTCTTGGCAACCTGTTCTTCTCAACAAGGATATAGTCTCTTTCAAATAAGGTAAGTTTTCCTTATTCTCCTCGATCTTAGCAGCATACAAATTCTGCAAAGTCTCACAATCGGCAGCACCACTATTCGCAAAGGCATTATCAACACCACTCTTATATGCGGTCAAGGCATTCACTTCTTTTTGATTGTTTGCAGCCTGCGCAGCTTTTAACTGAGCATCCAAGCCACCAGAAACCTTCAAATAATCTTGAATATATTGTTCCTTGAAGTTCGGATCGTTAAGCATTTTCTTCATAGAAGAGAAACTAAACAAGGAGAGACCTAGAGCCTCCGTATCAGCTCCTTTCTCATCAACGATCTCCTTCAACCAAGTATAGGCTTGATTATAGTCGGCATTATCGCCAGTTTGCGCTAAATAATCTTGCACTTTTCGAGCCACGATCCAATCTTTTCCATATTTTACGATCGTTACCAAAGTATTTAACACGCTTGTCATAAACCGACATCAAATCATCAATAAGAGCTTTCTTCTTAGCGGGATCTTTCTCTTGGGCGATCTTCCAGCCATAATTTTCACACCGTACAAATAGATATCTTTTGTAGCGGCAGGACACTCATCGTACACGATCTTCCAGAAATCATAGGCATCTTTGAAGTTTCCGGCTTTCGCGTAAGGAACGAACAAGCTGATATTGGTAATACAACGCACGCTATCCTCACCGGAACCGAACTGTGTACCATTATCTACTCCTTTCTGCGCATAAGCACCCAATGTACCCATAGTACATCCAAGCGCTAGTAATAAAACTTTGATCTTCATATCTCTTTCTATTAAAGTTAGCTATAAATTTATATTCCTTCAAAAAGTATCATACTCATTAGACCCTTTCGGCCATTCCCGGTTTAATCCACTTTTCGTTTAAAAAACCATAATTCGTTAAATGTATAGTTCACCGTAAACCGGAAATACTGCTCATCAATCATTGTACGTAATTCCGGACGGATCTTCACGTATTCAAATGACAGGTTCACTAATGAACGGTTATCGATCAATGGAAGCCCAAAACCGATACTCGCCCCATATTCATTATAACCATGTCCTTTATAACCATTCTCCTCGGAGCGACTGACTCTTAAGTACGAATTGCTATAATGAAAACCGGCACGGTATCTGATACGTCCCAGATAATTACGATTATCATAACGAGGAATAAATTCGGCACCAGCCGCTACACGTGTACGATTCTTGAATTGACCTTTCTCGTTATCAAATAAGCGTTCGCCCAGTCCTCATATAAGAAGTCCGCAGCTAACGTCAACCGGTTCTCCTTCACATAAGAGATACCCGCTCCATAAGAGTTTGGCATATCAAACCGATAATTCTTAATTGTATCGTTCCTTGTATATCCGGATGTAGCCGAAGAACCGACAAGTTGAGTATCATACACAGTCGTATTCAGCTTTTTCCCAGGAGAATAAACGAAACCTACCGTGACATGCTCCGTCTTGCTCAAAGGATGCGTATATTGAATACCAAAATCTAACTTTAAATCACGAATCTCATAACGTTGGTTTCTATACACATCGTCCGCCCCTGTCGAACTCGGGAAAATCAAGTTGCGGGAATGTGTTATATTTCCAAATAAAAATCCGGCGTTCAAACCAATGGAAAGACGCTTCTTCCAAATATCATAGGAGAGCCCTAAATAGCATCGCTTAAGCCACCTTCGCCACTAAAGCTTTCTCCCCAACTTAAACCGCCCTCAGTACGCTCTCGCCGAAATCATATCCTACATATGAATAAGGTAATAAACCAATACTCATCGCTAAACGCCGGGTGATCGGAAATTGCATAGCGATATACTCCACGTTTCCATTCATCTGTCGTTGCTTATTCGTACCGTCAGTAGAACCAAGACACCTGACCGGACGCACCAAAATCAAAAAGGAATGTCAAACGAATCCATACAACTATAAGATGCTGGATTTAATGGATTTATCTGTTTAGAGGACCTTAATCCATAACCGACTCCACCCAATCGCCCTTCCGGCACCAAAAGATCGATCCGCCAACTCTCCATATCCAAATCGCGTATAAGGCGAGTTCGTGTTATTTTGAGCCCACAATGGCAATTGTGTAAAGATAAGAAAACTTATTATTACTACCTTATTAATTTTCAACATTATACTCTAAGATTCTGTTTAATCCTGTCAACACTAAATTAATGTCTGCAAAGATGGAGTTTTTTAGCCGTCTTTCAAAATAAAACGAATGACCGCCTGTTAAAAAAACCAAAAGATCCGGATATTTTACTTTCAGCTCGTCAATATATCCGTCCATCTCGTAAACAATCCCATTCACCACACCCGCTTGGATAGCCGTTTCCGTACTTCTCCCGATAAGCGGTATATCATCCTCTTCCGTTACCAAAGGCAGTTTCTTCGTAAAATGGTTCAACGCTCGAAAACGGGTTGTCATCCCCGGAGAGATATTCCCTCCCAGAAAGATACCCGGCGCTTCTATCACCTCATACGTGATAGCGGTACCGGCATCGATAACCAGCAGATTTTTTCCCGGCCGCAAATAATTCGCCCCCACGACAGCGGCCAAACGGTCCTTGCCTAGCGTTTTCGGCGTCCCATATTCCACCTTGATCGGTAAAGCTACATGTTCATCCAGAAAGACAAAACGCTGAAGCTTATTTTTAGATAAGCGATCAACTCATCGTCCGTATCTATCACCGTCGATAAAATGCCTTGCGTAAAAGCGTACTTCTCAAAAAGAGCAGCGACCACAGATACACCGAATTGCTTGTATACAAAAGAAGCCTCTATATGCCCATTTTTATACACAGCGACCTTTGATGACGTGTTACCTTGTTCTATAATAAGATTCACTTCTCTGATATTTCCGCAAAGAAAAACAAAAATGATGAAATAACACGCAAAAACATCGTATAACCTCTAAAATTCTTCTTGAACAAAAAGGATCGCATCTCTGTTTGAAGAAAAATCTAAATAAAAACAAGTTATGAATTACGGGATTAGTGTCTTATTCAGGGCGATTCCATTGTCTAATGGCCCTCTTTTGTTTCGGTTATGGATTTTTTGTCTTTAACTATGGAGTGGACTCCAGCAGATTCGTCGCCGGACCTGTCGTATTCTCTCTTGGCTTTATTTGTATAGCCTTGTTCGCTACGGCAGCGACCATTATTCGTCAAATTATCCATACATATAATAATGTAGCCAGATTCGCCTTGCCTATCCTTGGATATCTCTCGGCAACCATCACTTTTCTGGCGGGCTTTATCTTACTCATGTCCTCACCGGCGCCAGCAGACTTTGTCGCGGGCCATGTCATTTGCGGGGTGGGCCTTATAACCGCATGCGTAGCAACAACGGCTACCGCCTCTACCCGATTCACCTTAATACAAATGAACGCCAAAAGCGACGATCCCAGAATACCAGACAAAGCGTTCAACTTTGGCAGGGGGTATTCTTGATCCTTGTAGCATCATTTATATCCATAGTCGCATGGATTTGGGCTTACCGGTTGCTAGCGCATAGCGACGAGCATTCCCAATACTTTGTCGCCGGGCATGTGATGGCCGGACTAGCATGTATTTGCAGCAGCTTAATCGCTTTAGTCGCCACGATCGCCCGACAAATAAGAAACACATATTCCCGATTGGAAAAAAGGCTATGGCACCGTTTTGTCATCCTGATGGGATCTATCAGTCTGATATGGGGCCTCTTCGTATTAGGAGATAGCGACCCGGCTAATGCCTCAACCGGATATATCATGATCGGCCTTGGATTAGTTTGCTATAGTATCTCCAGCAAGGTGATCTTGCTGTCTAAAATATGGAGGGAAGAATTCAAGCTTGCCAACCGGATTCCATTGATTCCTATATTCACGGCTTTATTCTGCCTTTTCCTCTCCGCTTTCCTTTTCGAGATGGCGGCCGAGCATAGTTATTATGCCATTCCCGCACGGGTATTGGCCGGACTGGGAGCGATCTGCTTTACGTTGTTCTCCATCGTCAGCATATTGGAAAGCGGAACCTCTTCCAAGTAAACTGTTTTCATCGTGATGAAATACTTTCTTCACGGTGAAAATACTTTTCTTCATGATGAAAATATTTCCTCACAATGAAAAAATCAACATTCTTTGATAAACCATCGGCCACAACACATAAAACATTCTTTAACACTACCAAAAGCATAAGGTTTTCAATTCTTTATAAACAATTATCATCCCAAGAGTAAGAAAACGCTTGCAAAGTAAAAAATAATATCTACTTTTGCACCCGGGTAAGTCCTACACGGCATGCTCCCTCGGAATCCCCCAGGGCTTGACCGCAGCAAGGGTACTTGGTTGTAGCGGCGCGATGTAGTAAGCTTACCCACCTGCCTCTTTAGCTCAGTTGGCCAGAGCACGTGATTTGTAATCTCGGGGTCGTTGGTTCGAATCCGACAAGAGGCTCAGATAAGACACATCTTAAAGAAGGAAGCTTATAAGTAGGCTTCCTTTTTCGCATTTTAGGCATAATATAGTTGCGCATTTGCATTAATATATTAATTTTGCTGATAAGAATTCAAAACTGCAGCATCATGGAAGAGAATAAGAATTTACTTTTAAAAGGCGCTATGACTTATGGTTTGGCCATGGGTATATATTGGGTAGTGAAATACATCTTTTTCATCTTCAGCGTTTCCGTCCCCTCCTTAAGTCTTGTCTATTGGCTATTGACGCTCGCCGTCCCTTTCATCGCCTACTACATGACGAAAAGATATCGGCACGACATCGGTGGAAGGATCAGTTTCTTTCATGCATGGAGATTCGGCACGATGTTGTATTTTTTCGCCGCATTGATCGTCTCGCTTGAATACTTTGTCTTTTATCAGTTCATCGCCCCGCCTGATTTCGTGGCAAATGCGATCGGGCAATTAACGACTGTACTAAAGGATAGCCAAGTCAGCTCGGAGATGATCGACTCGCTCAGCAAGATTCGTATCTCGCCAATCCACATGGCCATACAAGGAATATTTAATAACGTATTTTACGGCATCATACTTTCTATACCGGTAGCGGCTCTCTTGTGCAGGAACAATTCGACAGGTTCCATCACTGAAAACCGCTAAAAAGTTAATTACAGACAAATAATGGACATATCAGTTGTTATCCCGTTGTATAACGAAGCCGAGTCTTTACCCGAGTTATTCTCGTGGATAGAGCGGGTGATGAAAGAACATAATTATACCTATGAAGTCATTTTCGTGAATGACGGCAGTACGGATAATTCTTGGGAAGTGATCGAGGAGTTGAAGCAACGTTCTCCACACGTCCGGGGAATCAAGTTCCGTCGCAACTACGGTAAGTCGCCGGGATTGCATTGCGGATTCCAACGGGCTAAAGGTGACGTGGTCATTACCATGGACGCCGATCTGCAGGACAGCCCGGATGAGATACCCGAACTTACCGGATGATCACCGAAGACGGGTACGATTTGGTATCCGGCTGGAAAAAGAAAAGATATGACCCGTTGTCTAAGACGATCCCCACGAAATTATTCAACGCGACAGCTCGTAAATTCTCGGGAATAAAGAACTTACACGATTTCAATTGCGGATTGAAAGCGTATAAGAATGTTGTCATTAAAAATATAGAGGTGTATAACGATATGCACCGTTACATACCTTATTTAGCTAAGATTGCCGGATTTCACAAGATTGGCGAGAAAGTAGTGAAACATCAAGCCCGCAAGTACGGAACTACTAAATTCGGGTTGGATCGCTTCGTGAACGGTTATCTTGATTTGATCACGCTTTGGTTTACTTCCAAATTCGGAAAGAAACCGATGCACTTCTTCGGTTTATGGGGAAGCGCTATGTTCTTCATTGGTTTTATCGCTCTAGTAATCGTACTCAGCATGAAATTGATCTCGATGTACTCTGGAGATCTAAGACCTTTGGTTACAAGTTCCCCTTATTTCTATATTTCATTGACAGCGATGATTCTGGGAACCAGATGTTCCTAGCGGGCTTTATCGGGGAGTTGATTTCCCGCAATTCTCCGAATCGCAATAACTATAAATAGAGGATGAGATATGAGTTTCCTAGAATTAGCGAGAAACGTTGTTCTATCCGAAGTATGCCCCCAAAAACGTAGAGCAAGAAAAGATTGATTATATCCTAGAAGCAGCTCGTTTGGCCCCTTCGGCGGTAAATTATCAACCTTGGTATTTTGTTTGGGTTCAAAGTGCGGAAGGAAAAGCTAAATTACAAGAATGCTATCCCCGGGAATGGTTCAAGCAAGCGCCTTATTACTTGATCGTTTGCGGAGATCATCAGCAATCTTGGAAACGGGGCGATCATAAGGATCATATGGATATCGATGCGGCTATCGCCACGGAACATATTTGTTTAGCCGCAGCCGAACAAGGATTGGGAACTTGCTGGGTTTGCAATTTCGACACGGAGCTTTGCCGGAAACATTTTAAAATTCCGGAAATGATCGAGCCTGTTGTATTGATACCGTTCGGCTATCCTTCCGACCCGGCATTATTCGATGAGACTCCAAAGAAACGTAAGCCTATAGAAGAAATTATTAAACGGGAATCATTCTAGTATGTTATACATTGAAGTTCTGCTACTAGCGATCGGCTTATCCATGGATAGCCTAGCAGTATCAGTTACCGGCGGCGCAGTTCTTAAGAGTAACTGCACCGCGGTAATATTATTAAGATAGCGAGTGTGCTCGGTATATTCCAAGCCGGAATGACCGTGATCGGTTATACGATGGGATTAGGATTCGAAAAATACATTTGCGCCTTCGACCATTGGATCGCATTTACCCTCTTGCTTTACTTAGGTGGAAAAATGATATACGATAGCACGAAAGAAGAGGAGGAAGACGGGAAATTCGATCCTCTATGTAACCGGACATTATGCGGATTGGGAATAGCGACAAGTATCGATGCCCTCGCCGTAGGAATCTCTCTGGCGATCTTAAAATCACCACTCTTGCTGCAAGCCTCGACTATCGGTGTTGTCACCTTCGCTATCTCTGCCTTCGGTGTCTATTTCGGTAACCGATTCGGCAAGAGAATCGACTTGAAGCTGGACCTCATCGGAGGTTTAATCTTAATCGGTATCGGTACAAAAATTTTAATAGAGCATTTATTCTTTAGCTAGGGATACCTTATTGAATAAATAACCTTATACATTAATTAATAGACATGAAAAGCCAGCAATTACGAAAACTAGCGCCGGAGCTGGATTCACTCCGGCTAGGCAGCGGTTGGAAAATCGACGAATTGAGTAAACCGCAAATCATTGTAGAAAGCAGTTACGGACATAGCCATCCGGGAAGCGCCCATCTGGATAAATTGGTGGACGAGGCCGGAATCGGTATAAAGGAAAGGGGGGACGTGCCGCAAACTACTTCGTCACCGATATTTGTGATGGAGAGGCGCAGGGACACGATGGTATGAACTACTCATTAGTCTCCCGTGATATCATGGCCGCCATGATGGAAATTCATGTAAAAGCGACTCCTTTCGACGCTGGTGTCTTTATAGCCAGTTGCGACAAATCCGTCCCTGCGCATTTGATGGCGATAGCCCGGCTAGATATGCCTGCTATATTCATGCCCGGTGGTATAATGAAAGCCGGTCCCAACCTACTCACGTTAGAACAAATCGGTACCTATAGCGCCCAATACGAGCGAAAGGAAATAACGGAAGAACAATTCATGGTTTATAAGCGTGACGCATGTCCGGATTGTGGAGCTTGCTCTTTCATGGGTACTGCCTCTACGATGCAAGTAATGGCAGAAGCGCTAGGCATCGCTTTACCGGGTTCCGCCTTGATCCCGCCCATTTACCCGAGTTAAAAGAAACCGCCCGTAAAGCCGGAGAACATGCGCTCGGACTGGCGAGAGAAGAGTTAAAACCCTCCGATATCATGACGATACAAGCGTTTGAAAATGCGATCATGGTACATGCCGCCATAGCGGGTTCCAGCAACAGCCTGCTTCATCTTCCAGCTATCGCCCACGAACTGGGAATCCAGTTATCACCGGATTTGTTCGACAAGATACATCGTAAGATCCCCTACCTTTTAAATATACGTCCCAGCGGTTTTTGGCCCGGCGAATACTTCTGGTATGCGGGAGGCGTACCGGCGATCATGGAAGAAATCAAGGAATTCCTCCATCTCGATGTCAAGACCGTTACCGGCAGAACATTGGGAGAAAACTTAAAAGATTTACAGCTCAACGGCTTCTATGAGAATTGCCATAAATATCTTCCTGCCCTAGGAGTAAAGGTTGGCGATATTATCAAACCTCTTCATACACCGATCAAGGCACAAGGAGCCATCGCTATATTGAAAGGAAATTTAGCGCCCGAAGGGGCAGTCGTAAAACATTCGGCGATTTCACCCCGCTTGATGCAAGTCACCCTGAAAGCGAGGGTATTCGATTGTGAGGAGAACGCTATTGAGGCGGTATTACAAAAGAAAATCCATCCGGGAGAAGCGGTATTTATCCGTTATGAAGGACCGAAAGGAAGTGGAATGCCAGAAATGTTTTATACGACAGAAGCGATCGCCTCCGATCCTGAGTTGGTAGAGACCATCGCATTGATCACCGACGGTCGTTTCTCCGGAGCGACCCGAGGCCCGGCGATCGGACATGTATCCCCGGAGGCTTCCGAGGGGGACCGATCGTTGGTAGAGAACGATGACTTGATCCGTATCGATATTCAGCGAGAAGATTGGATATAATCGGTACCGGCGGTATCGAGAGAAGCGCGGAAGAAATAGAAAAGATCCTATCCGAAAGGCGTGCACATTGGATAAAACCAGAGTCACAATATAAAAAAGGAATCCTTGATATTTATACACACAATAGCGTCTCCCCCATGAAAGGGGCATATATGGAATTTTTTATGTAAGTTCGCGACATAATTTCATAATGATGCGCAAGAATATTTCCATATTAGTCAGCCTGTTGATCTTATCGCTTACGGCTTGCTCGGACAAGGGCCAATATTTCGAAGAGAGTGGTTCTGTTTTTCATACAAGTTACCACATCAAATACAAGGCCAAGCAAATCCTAACCGATAAGATCGACAGCGAGCTGCAACATTTTAACCTCTCCTTAAATCCTTTCAACCCCAACTCCACGATCGCTAAAGTCAATAATAACGAGGATGTGGAGGTAGACGAATGGTTTACCGAAGTATTCAATAAGGCGGAAGAAATCTCCAAAAAATCAGGAGGAGCTTTTGATATTACTTGCGCTCCATTAATTAATCTATGGGGATTCGGATTCAGTAAGATGGACAGCGTAACCCCGCAGATGATCGATAGCATCAAGCTTCTGTCGGTTATCAAAAAGTAAGATTGGAAGGAAAGAAAATCATCAAAGAAGATCCCCGGATTCTATTGAATTGTTCGTCCATCGCAAAAGGTTATGCTTGCGATGTTATCGCCCGCCTGCTGGAAAAGGAAGGCGTAAAGAACTACATGGTAGAAATAGGTGGTGAGGTCACCATGAAAGGCGTAAATCAACAAGGTGACTGTTGGCGAGTCGGCATCAACAAGCCGGAAATAGGGACAAGTGGCGTAACAAATGATGTTGAAGAGATCGTACAATTATGCCAAAAGGGGGGTGGCTACTTCTGGTGACTACGAGAACTTCTACATCAAGGATGGTAAGAAATATGCCCATA